>ENA-OPBG01000250-OPBG01000250.1-human-gut-metagenome-genome-assembly--contig:-NODE-250-length-46773-cov-3.458496_pt1 | contig 46773 bp, 47 predicted proteins | sample MGYA00241065_ERZ501446 | MGnify/ENA primary metagenome ERZ501446 (study PRJEB25962, sample SAMEA2042632) | human gut metagenome | biome: human gut; feature: human-associated habitat; material: faeces...
CAAGGTGGCGGGAGAGGCTGCGAGGCGCGAAGAAATCAGACATGAAATGGCCATGTGTGAAAAGCAGATACAGCGCCACTGGAGAGAGTGCTTTCGTGTTCATCGGCTCTTGTTTGATGTGCTGCCAGAGGACGAAAGGCGGCTGGTTATGCTGCGGTGTGGGCAGGGGTTGAGCTGGACGCAGATTGTTTTTAAGTGCAAATACAGCCGCGCTCAATGCTTCCGGAAATATCGGCGCGCCATGGACAAGATTGGGAAACATTGGGAGGAAGTAACAGCAAGCTAAAATGTGAGGAAAAAGAAAAAGCCCCGAAAGGGGCTTTTTCTTTTGAGCGATAACCAAGGGAAGTACCTGGTCTAATGCGGTCAGTTGTGATTTAAAAATGAATCTCATCGACACAGACAGGGTCGGCTCCATCATCGATGACTGCGATGTATCCACCATCTTTGATATACTGTTTTACCATTTCTTTTGCTTCTTCCAGATTGAAAGAACCATAGCCCCAGTCATTATCTTCGGTATCTTTCATAACTGCGTACCAATAAATGGGGAGTTCTTCAACATATTCCCATGCGTCCTCGTCAAAGTGGAAAACATCGTTTTCCCTGCTGCAGTGGTGAGCGATTTCTTCTGCAGTTTTTAGATCTATGATGCCGGAAATATCCATGTTTTCGGCTTCTTCTTTTGTGAATGCATCAAAGCCGATGGCGTTGTTGGTGTCGTCTACGAAAACAAGCTGATTGTATGCGTTGGATTCACAGTAGTATTTTTTCATGTGGATTAGCTCCTTTCTATGTGCCGCCCTCTTGGTGGGGCGGCGTTTTTCGTTGTCCTTCTGGTTTGATTGTATCATTTGTGGTTTATGGGTGCAAGGGTGACTTGGTTTAGTTTTCGCTTGGAAATAATACGGTGATTATGGGATCATCAGCTTTGATCCAGATTTTGACGCCGTTTTCGTCGATGTATGCGCCCCAGGCGTATTCTGGGGCGGCGTTGTTGTCGGCTGCATCCTCCGGGCTGACTTCGCCCCAGTCACGGGAAACAAACCGGAGCAGGCTTTCAAAGACGAACAGGGAGAAAATGGGGTCTTGTTCCATTTTTTCGTTGACTTCGTTTGTTACGAACATGGTTGTCACTTCTCTCTCAATATTCCCACCAGTAACCGGTGCCGTCGTAAAATGTGAGGTATACGCCGTATTCGGTGGCTTTAATACCTGCCACCTGGTCCATGTGGACCACGTCGGCGGATTCGGTGGTAACGGCTGCGGGCTGTTCTTCTCCTGCACCCCGAAGAGAAACGGGGACGCCGGAGGCGGCTTTGTGAAACAAAGTGCTTGACCCTTTGGCGTAGGCTGCGCCGCAGGCCAGGAAGCCCACGGCATAGCCGAAAATAAAGATTGCTGCAAGTGCGGTAGTTTTGATAGATTTTCTCATGTTGATTGCTCCTTTCTTTAGTTCCAGTTTTCTTTCAAATATTCTACAGAGTGCATCAGGATAAAGTTTGCAAGCTCCGCGCGAAGTCCTGTAATGGCTTTGAATAGATCGCTGCGGGATGTTGTGTTTTCGCTGCATTGATAAATATAAAAATCAAGATGTTTCAGCATTTCAAAATGCCACTGCTGGACGGCTGCTGTATGATACTGGTCATTTATAACCATTCTTTTGGTGATGGTTTCTGTCAGGTCGCAAGGGGGATACTGGAAGGTTTCCGCCTCGTTGTATCTGCCTTGGTACGCCCGCTGGTTCATCTCGCACAGTCTGGCATAGATTTTGCAAGCGTCAAAATGCCCAGATGTTTGACAATCAAGCAATTCAAAATAAAGCTCCTCGTTTGCGCAGAAACCGAAAAAATCATAACCCATGTTCAGAAGTTTTTCGGAAAAATTCGCAATTTTGGAAATGGTTTCGGGGGATGTAAGTAAACAAGACATTTTTATTCTCCTTTCATGGTGGGGCGGGATGCCCGCCCCGGTGGTTTCTTTATGCTGTGATTTTTTCGGCTGTTTTTGTCTGGTATGTTTCGCTGCCGAATTTGTCCCGGATCTGGTCCATAGTGTATTTGCCGCGGCTGCGGGTGGCGTCCTCCTCGTTGCGCCAGTACCACATTTTTTTCTTTGATGCCCAACGGAAGCCCAAAGCCTTAAACTGTTCTTTATACTCTTTGGTGTTGCCGGATACCCAAACCCAAGCGCCGCAGAGTTCAATGGTGATTCCTTCAAAGAAAATGATCTGGTTGATGATTTCCATAAACTGGCCGGAGGTTTCGTGCATTTCTTTTTTGCCTTCGGCTTTGGCTGCTTCGTTGTGAATGTCTTTCAGTTTATCGAAAGCCTTTTCATATTCAGCATTGATGGCTTTCATGACTTCCAGGCTGCCGCCGTTGTCGGGGTGGTTCTGGACTACCAGGCGTCTATATTCTTTTTTCAGTTCTTCGATGGATTTGCAGTTTTCAAAGTATTTCATGTTGTTTGCTCCTTTCGGTGTGTCGTTCGCTTGTTATGTACATATCTTATCATGTTATGTACATAACTGCAATATGCAAAATACACAAAAAGTTATGTACATAATTAGTGAATTTTTGATATGTACATAATAAAATGGGGGATATATAATAAAGGAATAGAATGGAGGTGTTGTATATTGGCTATGACAGAAGAAAGAAAGGAATATTTATATCAGTATCAAAAAGAAAAGTTGAAACGTGTTCCCTTGGATCTGAAGAAAAGCGACTATGAAAACGTGGCGGCTGCCAGTGAAAAAGGTTTGAGCGTCAACGGATATATTAAAGAGGCTATCTGGGAAAAAATGGAGCGAGAAAAACAAAAATGAGACTTTTTGATACTTTTTTGGTGCTATAATAAGAGCGTCAGAAAATGACTGTTGATTTTCCATCATGGGAAAAGGGTGATCTGTTTTAAAATGCAGATTGCCCTTTTTTCTTGCATGGAATTTCTTCAAAAACGCCTCTATTTGACATTTTTAGAAAATGTTAAATAAATGGATGGGCAAAAGAAAAATATCCTTATAAGGGGCAAAATTTTGGAAATTAACACAATGTATGTTTTTGTAAACTAAACACCAAAAAACTGAAAAGGGCGGCAGGGCTTGAGAAATCAGGCTTTTTGCCGTCCTTTTTTATTTATGCGTCGTTATACGGGGGTAAAAAGGGGTTAGCACTTTTTTAGCCTCATTTGCTAAGTTTTGTATGCGAAATAATGACGAAAAAACAGCTAAAAAACATTGATATTTCAACGAAAATCGGCATTTTGAACAAATTCTCAAAATTGAGAAAAAGTTTCCTGTGAGTAGAAAAATGGGGTAAAAAGTAGCACTTTAGCACTTTTTTGTCCGCTGTGCTACGCTAAAGCGTCCGGGGAGGTGGTGAAACGGTGACAACAGAAGAAAAAATTTTGAGCAACGCCAAGAGCGTGGAAGAATGGATTTTGGGAGGGTTACCCGAAAGAGAAGTTGCCGCCGCCCTGGGGATTGGTTACAGCACTTTCCGAAAAGCGAAAAGAGAAAATAACCTGATTCGTGATTTAGTCAATGGTGCAAGTCAGAGGTACAAGAAAGAACAGGAAAAGATACAGTCAGAGAAGATCGCCCAAGTGAGGGGGAGCTTGTTCCAGCGGTGTCTGGGGTATGATGTGGACATGCCGAAACACTACAAGGTCAAGCGAGTGGCTAGGGATTCAGACGGGGAAGTCCTGCTGGATGCCGGAGGAAAGCCCATTATGGAAGATGCGCTGGAAAAGGTCATGGAGAAACAGCATATACCCGCAGACGTGACGGCAATCAAATTTTTCCTCATGAATCAGGATAGCAAGGAGTGGCAGTCAGACCCCGAACGGCTGAAGCTGGACAGAAAGAGAGTTGCCAACGACACCAAAAGAACGAAGCTGGCGGAGGCTGCCGCCGGATCAGGCGAAACGGCAGGGAAATCTTTGGAGGATATTCTTGCCGAGGCGGAAGGGGATGTGTATTAAATGGGATATTCCGTTTTGACAGACCCGAAGAAATACATAGAATCTTTTTTGAAAATCAAAACAAAAGAGGGGAAGATCGTTCCTTTTAAACTGAACGAAAGCCAGGAAAAGCTATACCGGGCAATCATGGAGCAGGTGGAGGCGGGAAAACCTGTCAGAATCATTATATTGAAAGCCCGCCAGATGGGCTTTTCTACGTTGACAGAAGGGCTGATATTTCACGATACCGCGACGCATTTCTTGCATAATGCAATGATTATCACCCACAAAGACGAAGCCACCACAAACCTTTTCAACATGTCGAAATTGTTTTTTGAAGGATTGCCGGAGCGCATGCGTCCCATGATGAAAGCCAGCAATGCAAAAGAATTGATTTTCGAAAATCCCACCAAAGACCCGAAGAAAAAGGAAAAGCGCCCGGGGCTGCGCAGTAAAATAAAATGCACCACCGCAGGCGGGAAAGGTGTGGGACGTTCTGATACGCTTACCACGCTGCACGCTTCGGAGGTTGCCTTTTGGCCAGGAGATATTTTGGATACATTGGCAGGCATTTTGCAGGCGGTTCCGTCACTGCCGGGAACGATGGTGATATATGAGAGTACCGCCAACGGGTTCAACGCTTTCAAAACATTGTGGGATAATGCTGTAGCAGGGAAAACGGACTTTGTCCCCCTCTTTTTCCCATGGTTTGAAATGCAGACTTACCGCAAGCCCTACCACGGGGAGGAGCTGACAGCGGAAGAAAAAGACATCATGGAGCGTTTCCAGTTAGACCATGAGCAAATCATGTGGAGGCGTTGGCAAATAGCTAATAACTGTAATAATGACATAAACATGTTTAAGCAGGAATACCCAGCGACACCAGAGGAAGCCTTTATTGCAACGGGTGAGAGTGTTTTTGATACGGAAGCCATCAGTAAACGGCTGTATTATCTTCTGGAAAACTCGCCAGTGGTAAAGCGCGGCTGTTTTATTTACGAAAAGACGGTGAAGGACAGCCAAGCGGGACCGTTTATCCTACTGAAAAACAGGGAGTTTTTGGAGAAAGACAACGGGGAAATCGAGATATACAAGGAGCCGGAGGACGGTGTGCCATACGTCATTGGTGGGGACACTGCCGGAGACGGTTCCGACCGTTTCACTTTACATGTACTGGACAATCGCACCGGTGAACAGGTCGCAAGACTTATGAGGAATTACGACGAGGACGAGTACACCGAGCAGGCCTACTGCTTAGGGATGTACTATAATACGGCGTTGATTGCCATTGAAACCAATTTTTCTACGCATCCGAACAAAGTATTGGAGTGGCTGCGGTCGGTATCCCCGTATCTACGAAAGGGAAGTACCTGACAATTACACAGGAGCCATGCAGAAAACATACGGTTTCCGCACGACAACGGTTACACGTCCGCTGATTGTGGCGGGGCTGGTGACATATTTTCGGGATTTCCTCCATTATGTGCATGATGTGGAAACGTTGCGGGAGGCGCTGACCTTTATTCGTAACGAAAAAGGGAAGGCGGAGGCTGAACAAGGCGCACATGATGATTTACTCATGGGTCTTGGTATTGCCCTACAGAGCCGGACACAACACAAGATGGAAGCAGAAAGAACGCCCAAGAAGAAAGTAAAATGGACTGCGGACATGTGGGAGGACTACCGGAACGCAGATACGAAAACGAAGGCGTATTTGCGGGAAAGATGGGGGGAGCCTACACGATAAGGGGGTGAGGATATGCGTTTTGTTATGCCAATTACGGACAAAAGAGCCGTTACGGACATAGCCGAGTATTTGTATGAGAAAAACGAGAGGGACTACGTTCTTTTTATGACGGGCATTTACTTAGGGCGGCGCATATCTGACCTGTTGGAATACCGGGTGCGGGATTTACGGGGAAAAGACTATGTGGAAATACCGGAGAAAAAGACCGGGGACACCATACGCCTGACCATCAACCCACATTTGCAGAAGATTTTCAAGCACTTTTTTCAAGGGAAAAAGGACTATGAATATGTATTTCGCCGGAGCAGGGGAAAGGAAAACCGCCCCATTAGTCGGGTGAGGGCTTGGCAGATTCTGAATGAGGCGGCGGAGGCTGTCAGCTATAACGACCATGTGAGCTGTCACACCATGCGAAAAACCTTTGCATATTGGCTATATAAGGACAGCGGCGGGGACATATCCATGGTGCAGGACATTCTGGGGCATGAGGACCCCAGTATTACAAGAAGATATATTGGTATTGACCAGCAAAGAAAGGATGCAGCCATAAACGGGCTGCATTTTTAATGGGAATTTGACGGAAAGGAGGAAAAGACCATGGAAAAAGGACAGCAAAACCGGCTGAAAAAGTGGCAAGACCGGATGCAGCGAAACCTTACCGCATATCAGCCGATTTTGGACGAAATGGACAAAATGAATAGCCTATACATGGGGAGCCGTGAAATCCAGCCAAAGGTTGGGACAGTGCAGACTGGACCCGTTGAAGATGCGTCAATGGTAAGAAACATCGTGGCTGAATTAGTGGAAGCACAGGTTGACAGTTCTATTCCCATGCCAAAGGTGACAGCCAGAAATGAGGTTGACGAACCATTGGCAACGACCATTGAAGATTTTCTGCGGAACGAAACAGACCGTTTGCCATTTGAGAAAATGAACGATTTGGACGAGCGGACAACGCCCGTACAGGGTGGGGACTTTTATCTGGTAGAATGGGACGCTGACAGACACACACAGACCACCATGGGGGAACTGACGGTAACGCTGCTGCATCCAAAACAGGTGATCCCGCAGGCAGGCGTCAATGAGATTGAGGACATGGACTATATTTTTATCCGAATGGCCATGACCAAAGACCATGTCAAAGAACAGTATGGCATTGACGTATCCGCCGAAGGGGAGGAAAGCCCTGAAAGCCGTGGCGGCAGCACCACTGCGGATGATGTTGTAACGGTTAATTTTGCCTACTTCCGCAACAAAAAAGGCGGTATCGGGCGGTATGTGTGGGTCAATGACGTGGAATTGGAATATCTGGAAGATTACCAAGCGCGTATGCTGACAAGATGCTCCAAGTGTGGGGAGGTCATGGAAGGCGATACCTGCGAATACTGCGGAAGCAAGAAGTATGAGAGAAAAGCAGAGGACACCTTTGCACTCTTTGAGGACATAGAACGCAGTGACGGAAGTATCATTCCTGCCTATACCACAGAATACCAGCTGCCCATGGAGGGGATGCAGGAAATCATCATTGACCCCTTTACGGGAGAGGCAATGGAGGCAATCCCAGAAGAAGTTTCCGTACAGACGAAGATTCCATACTACAAGCCGGACTGTTACCCCATTGTATTACGGCGCAATGTGTCCAGCTGGGGGAAAGTGTTGGGTGATTCTGACGTATCTAAAATCCAAGACCAGCAAAATGCTATCAAAAAATGTGACACCAGAGTACAGGAAAAGCTGGATAAAGGCGGCAGTATCCTGATTAAAAGTGAAAGTACCAAGCTGGAACAGTCAGACAGGCAGTTAAAAGTCGTAAACGTGGAAAAACCGTCAGAGGCAAATATGGTGCGGGTGGTCAACTTGCAGGTAGACACCAGCGGAGATATGGCAGTGGCGGAACAGAGCTACCAAGCGGCGCAAAGGCTGTTAGGTATCACAGATTCCTACATGGGCAGACAGGACAGAACAGCCACCAGTGGTACGGCAAAACAGATTGCCGTTGCCCAGTCTGCCGGAAGATTGGAAAGCAAACGTATCATGAAAAATTCTATGTTTGCGGATTTGTATCAGGTCATGTTTAAATTTCTGCTAGCTTATACAGACGAACAGCGGACAGTGCGGCATGATAAGCTGGACGGCACCACAGAGTACAGCACATTCAACAAATATGATTTTCTGGCGCAAGATGACGCCGGGGAATGGTACTGGAAAGACGATTTTCTTTTCAGCGTTGACACGTCATCGGCTCTGGCTTCCAATAGGGAAGCAATGTGGCAGGAAACACGCCAGAATTTCCAAAACGGTACTTTTGGCGACCCTGCAAACATCCAGACGTTGCTGCTTTTCTGGTCTATGATGGCAAAACTGCATTACCCCATGGCGGAAGAAACCAAAAAACAGCTGGAAGAAATGCAGGAACAGCAGATGCGTCAGCAAATGGAAATGCAGCAAGCAATGATGCAGCAGCAAATGAACCCTATGGGGATGGCTCCACAGCCGATGGAACAGCCAATGGGAGGTGTGACCGGTGAAATGTAACGCATGTGGTGTAGATGCCTATATCGACAGTACAGAGGTGGTATTTGAGGGGGATGAAAGCCCCGATACTGAAACCAAAGCATATTATAACCAGCATTTTGTGTGCCGAAACCCTGCCTGTCCAAACAACGGTAAGGAAATTGGCACACTGTTAATACCTATCAAGTAAGGACAGACCCAAGCAGGTTCCCATTTAGAAAACATTGTTTCTTTTGTTGATTTCTGAATGGGAAATGCGATGGCTGTATTCAAAAGAAAATAATTTCTTTTGAATCAGCGTAGAAGGAATGTCCTTTTTTCGTGGAAGGAGGTGAAAGGCATGAAACGTAGCGCAAGTGCAAATCTGAACATTGGTCATCATGGGGCACAGGAAGTGAAGGCTATCAAAGCCAACACAGGTGGCAAAAAGCCCCAGAAGCAGACAGGTACAGACCTGAGAAGTGGCAAGTAAGGAGGAAATCAGCATGGACATGGAACTGGACAACATGGGGACGCAGGAACCCCAGGAAACCCATGAAGATGGGGAATTTGATGAAATGTTAAAAGACCTTTGGGGCGACGATTACACCACAGAGGACGACGAGGGCGCCGACCCTGCAAACGGCGGAGGTGATCCAGCATCTACGGAGGAAGATGTTCCCCCGGAAACCAAAGAAGAACCTGCACCGCCCCAGACATTTACCATGGAGCAGGTGCAGCAAAGAATCGCCCAGGAGAAACAGCAGGCAGTCAATGACTTTATTTCCAAACAGTTTGCCGGACAGGTTAACCCCTATACGGGAAAACCTATCACAACAGCGGCAGAACTGGAAGCATACCAGACAAGATATGCGGAGGAACAGCTGAAAAGTCAGCTGGAAGGGGCAGGACTGGACAAAAGCGTCATTGACCAGCTCATTGCAGAACATCCGGCAGTCAAAGAAGCTCAAAGAGCCACAGCGCAGGCAGAGGCATACCGTCAGCAGCAGGAAGCAATGGAAACAGAAAATTTTACACGGGATTCCTTGCAGAGGTTGAACGCGAAACACCCTGACTGCGGTGTGAAATCGCTTGCTGATTTGGGCAAAACAGCCGAAGGCAGACAGGCACTTGAATACTGGCGGCGCGGCGTGCCTTTGGAGCAGGCATACAGCGCGGCATTTGCCGACAGTATTGCCACTAACCGTGCGAAGGCTGCAAAACAGCAGGCACATAATGATGCGGTAAACAAAAGCCACCTGTCACAGCCCAAAGGACGTGCCAGCAATGAAAAAATGATGGACGCGGAAGAACTTGCCGCATATAAGGCGTTTTTCCCTAATATGTCCGATGCACAGCTGCAGGAAATGTGGCGAAAGAATCAGTAAAAAGGAGGGATAGAACATGTTTAAAATCCACAACGCAAATGTGGCAGATACGGAAGTGCTGATGTATCTGCCTGGTAAAAATTTGGAAGCCATTGCTATTGGTGAAGCGCTGACTTACAAGGATACTGGCTTGGAAAAATGCGCAGCAACAGACAGACCACAGTATATTTGCCGTGGTCCCGCAAACGAAGATGGACTGTATCCCGTTGGGGCAGTCATGGAAAGTACCAGATACGAAGCACCTTATCAGGCAAAGCCTACTGTGGGTACAAAAGTTACGCTGCATACGGATGCTCTGCAGGTAACAGCCACAGCGACAAACGGCGTATTCCTGGTGGAACGTGTGGACGAAGTCAAAGGAACTGCCATTGGGCGCTTTGTTTGGAGCTTCAAAGACCCTGCAGGCGGTCCCTAATGTGAGTAGATAAACAGACAAGACGAGAAAAGACGAGATGAGAAAGAGGAGATGAGAATATGAGCGGTATTATTTTTTCCGAAGGCAGTGGACTGAATAATGGTTTGATCGGCAAAAGACTTGCCCCCATCAAAGCGATCATCAATTCCAACGTGGAAGCCTTCCAGCAGAAAAGTCTTATCGACAAGATTTATTATATGGACACATCCAAAAACTGGGCAGAAAACTATACCATTGAAACTGCCCTGGGTAATTTCCAGGATGTGGGCGAAGGCGGCGCAACACCCCAGAGCGAAATGCAGGAGGGCTTTGACAAGACCATTGCTCCTCGTGTGTGGAAAAACAAATTCGTTGTCACAAAAGAAATGATGGACGACATGAAGATTGGCAAGATCAAGAGCAAAGCCAACCAGTTCACCACCAGTTACGGCAGAGGCCGTGAGGCTTATGCTGCCCGTATGCTGTCCGGTGCGACACAGGCAAAAGTCACATTTGCTGGCAAAACATACGATGCCACTTGTGCAGATGGCAAGCCTCTGTTCTCTGTGGAACACCCTTCCAAGACACAGGGCGCAAAATTCAAACAGTCCAATATGTTCAAGGCAGAGTTCAGCCAGTCTATTCTGGATCAGCTGCAGGAAAAAATGCAGGACTTCTGCGATGATGACGGTAACCTGCTGAATGTGGCGCCTGACACCATCATCATTCCCAACAGCGCGAAACTGAAAAGAGCGGTATTCGCTGCAGTTGGCAGTGAGCTGGACCCCGAAAGCAACAAAAATGCTATGAACTTCCAGCTTGGTCTGTGGAATATCCTGATCTGGCCTTACATGGACAAACAGATTGGTGGCAAGGACTATGTGATTCTGGCAGACAGTAAATTCCTGCAGGACTACATGTGTCTGCCTTTTATCGACAGGGTTCCTCTGACCGTGACAAGATACACAGACCAGAACACAGACGACGAAGTGTTCAAGGGTTATGCCCGTTATGGTCTGGGCTTCAACAACTGGCGCGGTCTGTGCATCTGCGGCAATGGTATTTCTTCCGGTACACCTTTGGCAGCGTGAGGTGATGGGCATGAGCATGACGTGGGAAGAACTGCAAGTAATTACACTGCAAAAAATGTTTGAACTGCAGGGAGCTGACTTAGTGGTAGATGACAGCACGGGACCTTATATCAATGCCATGCCCGGTGCAGTCAATGAAGCGCTCACGTTGCTTTGTACAGAGGCTTATTACTTCAAGAAAACCGGTGAAATTGTACAGGGGGGCGCCCAGCCAACGGCGCCCACCTTTTCCGCCGGTCAGTATAACGCCTATGACCTTTCCAGTGTTTTTGATGATTTTTATACCATGTATGGCGGCTATATCACCTACACAGATGGGGAAAGTTACGGTATCGCCCGTAATGTCCAGACAGAGGGCAGTAAAATTTTACTGATTCCGAAGGACATCAGAGGCACATGGCGTGTGACTTACAGTGCGTATCCAATGGAAATCACCAAGGATACGCCGAAAGAAACTGTCATCGACCTGCCGCCAGATGTGACAAATAAAATTGCTGTTTACATGGCTGGTCAGCTGTACAAAGAGGATGATATTTCTCTTGCACAGATTTACATGAATGAATTTTTGACATGGCTGTCCATGCTGAAAGAAAGCAGCAGCAAAGCGGACAGCTTCGGAAGTACCGGTACATGGACTTCGACGACGGGGTGGTGTTGATTATGGCATTTGATGTACCAAGTCCGGCACCGCGAGGCGTTGAGATCATCGAAGAATTTCGCGGGGTTGACTTGAACAGCTCGCCTACTGTGGTGAGCAAGTACCGCAGTCCAGAAGCACCAAACATGATGCGGGATATCCCCGGCAAGGTGCGGAAGCGGCAGGGGTACGAAAAGCTGAAACACTACGATGGACAGATCAACGGCGTTTTCCGGCTAAACGACAGAATCGTCATCCATGCTGGTGATAAGCTGTTTTTGCAGAATTTATCCAGCGATGACACACAGCTGTATGAAGGTATGGCAGATACCAGAAGTGTCGGGCGGCAGTTCAACGGGAAATTATTTATTTTCGACGGGAAAAAAGCCATTTGTTATGGTGAGTTCGAAAAGGAAGGTCAAACGCCCGCAGAAGGTGAGGAGCCGGAGAAAGAATGGAAGGTTGTGGCGTTGGAGGAAAAAGCCTACGTTCCCACCATCATCATTTCCCGAAAGCCTACCGGCGGCGGTACCACACTGGAACCCATCAACCTGATTGGGAAGAAATTCAAGGAAAGTTTTCTGGGTACCGCCGATGATAAAATCTATCAGATGACGACTGATAATCTGGATGCAGATAAGTTGCAGATACGCCAACTGGTGAAAGACGGAGAATGGAAAGACCTGAAAGAAGGCACAGACTTTTCTGTTGACCGAAAGGCGGGAAAGGTCACATTCAACACCGCCCCCGGAGAAAGTCCCGTAAAAGGGATGGATAACGTGGAAATCACAGCGGCGAAAACAAGAAAGGGATATGCTGACAAAATCAACAAATGCAATATTATGACGCTTTTTGGCGTCAACGGTGCCATTGACAGGATGTTTGTCAGCGGAAATCCAGATTTCGTAAATCAGGACTGGTACTGCCAGATTAACGACGGTTTTTATTTTGGGGATCTGTGGTATTCGGTGCTTGGGCAGGACGGCAGCGCTATTGTGGGATACAGTGTCATCAATGACAGACTGGCTGCTCATAAAAGTGAAGCAGAAGAAGGGAGAAACATCATTCTCCGCAAGGGCGAACTGGTGGAGGATAAACCCACTTTTCCCATTATTGGCTCTTTGATTGGTCGAGGGGCATTGGGAAAATATGGTTTCGGGTATCTTGGCAGCGATCCACTATTCCTGACGGACTTAGGCGTCATGGCTATTACGGCAGCGGACATTACAGGCGAAAAATACTCCCAGAACAGAAGTTTTTACATCAATGAGGCGCTGACAGCGGAAGAAAAGCTGGCAGACGCCTTTGCCTTTGTTTGGCGTGATTTCTACCTGCTTTCCATGGGAACAGGCAGGGTGTATCTGCTGGACGGGCTGCAAAAATCCTACGAGCGGAATACGCCTTACAGTTCGTACCAATATGAGTGTTATTACTGGGAAAACGTGCCTGCCCGTGTCATGTGGGAGGACGTGGAAGGACGGCTTTGTTTTGGTACCGTCGGAGGAGATATTTTCCGATTCTACGATAATGTTACCAGCCAGAAAAGCTATAACGACGTAGGGGCGCCCATCAAGGCAAGGTGGGATATTCCAGACCTTTCCGGTGAGCGGTTTTATGAAAATAAGACTTTCCGGTATTTCTCCGTGGTGCTGGCTGCGGCAATTGCTACCAGAGTGGAAGTATGGGTACAGAGAAAGGGCATTTGGTCATTGCTCTTTGACAGTGGTGCAAAGGCTTGTTATTTCGATTTTACCTACATCAACTGGGAGCGCATCAACTTTTCCAGTGATAACACGCCAAGGACCGTAGGAAAGAAAATCAAGGTCAAAAAGGTAGACAAAGCCAGATTTTCCCTACGAAATGAGGCATACAATGAGCCTTTCGGCATTTACAAAGTAGCTCTGGAATACACCGAGAGCGGAAAGTATAAGGGGTGATGAATATTGGACGTTGATAAGTATAAGATCACGGAAAAGGACATGGCAGGCAAGGGAGTTTCCCCACAGCCGAACCCCATGGAGCTGCCGGAAGCCGAAGCCAAAGCCGTTTTTGACCAGTTGGTAAAAGAGGTCGTTGTACCTTTTTTCAATAAATTTGTGGAGGCATTTGCAAATGTGGACTTGACCAGCGACGCGGACAAGCCCATTTCCACTGCCACAAAGGAAGCGCTGGACAAAAAGGTGGACAAGGCATACAAGACAGGCAGTCAAAGTGAGTATAAGGTCCTTTCCGACAACAACTTTGATGACAACAGCAAGGCTAATCTGGCACTGGCTACCCGTGACAGACATACCCACGACAACAAATCGTTTCTGGACAAATTTACGCAGGATTTTATTGACAATATCCTGTTCAAAGACAACACAGAACCTTATGAGCCGGCAGGTCCATATAACCCGGCTACACAGAAGTATGTGGATGACAAAGTCGTTGCCATTGGTGCTGCGGATATGACAAAGGCTGTCTATGACCCAGAAAACAAAGCAACAGATATTTTTGCATACGCAGACAAGGCGGCGCTGCTGTATGACGCCACCGCAGACCAGTATTATCGTTTTGAAATCCGAAACGGCGGTTTGTGGGTGGTTCCTGTGGAGGCACCGGCAGGCGCGGCAAAGGCAGCGCAGGAAAAAACAGCAAAGGACGGTGAGGCGTGATGGCGGAGGAATTTGAAAACACAAGTCAGGATACACAGGCAGACGTGAAAGGTGCTGGAACCATGCTTGCAGCACCTTTTGAAATTGCAAAGCAGGACACGCTGCTGGAAGTGCAAAAGACAGTGAACAAAACCAATACCACCATTGGGGATATTGGCGACCCGGCAGGAGAAGAAAGTTTGGTGGGGCTTATCAAGAATATCCCGGAAACCGTGCCGACTGGTGCTGTAAAAAGTGTGCAGAGGGGGCATATAACGGCTGTCAAGACAGGTGGGGTTGCGGATGTTACAATAAACACTGTAAACCCAGAAAAATGTATTTGTACAGTTATCGGTGGGTATCGATCTAGTGATTTAAGACCTGCTGTAATTAAAGAGTTTTCTAGTACTAAATTAAAAATCATTACGTTAGGCATGACGGGTGAATCTAGTCAAAATATTGCAATTTACTGGGAAGTTGCAGAATTTTATTAAGGAGGTGTTTTTATGTATCATTACGCACAGATTGACGAAAATGGTTATATCGTCGGCATCAGTCATCTTTCTGGACCAGTTGTGCAGCCGGATATGATCCAGATTGATATGTATTTTAACCCGACCAACAAGAAATGGAACGGTACCTCCTGGGAAAGCTACACGCCGCCAGAGCCGCCGGAGCCGGAGCCTACACAGCTTGACCGCATGGAGGCACAGCTGAACAAAAGTCAGGATGAACTGCGGCAGGAGGGGGCTGACATGATGATGTCGGAACTGGTGAAACGGGGGTTGATGGTATGAAAACAGGTGTGGAACTTTTTTTGGACTACTACAAAGAACGCTTTGCAAAGGGCGAAGTGACAGAGGAACAGCTTTCGCAGATGGTGTCAAAGGGCGCACTGGATGAGGACGAAAAAGCCTATATCATGGGCGGCGGTTCTAGTGAGCTGGAAGGTCTGCGGACATTTCACAGTGAAGTGATGGGCTTGATTGGAGGGGAATGACATGGACTATAAAGCGGATGCGGAAAAGGTGAAGAAACATTTTTCCTCCGTGGTGGAGGCAGGCGGAGCGCTGCTGGACATGGCAGGGGCATACAATCCCATTTTGGCAGTGTTCCAAGACGGTGCAGATGTATGGGTGCCTGACAATGGCAATCAGGCAGCGAAAACATACGTTACATATGAAGGTGTTTTCTACTATGTACCAACGGCGATTCAGAGATTCCCACATTATAAACCGACGGATACCCCGAACAACTACTGGCCTATTCCCAGACCTGTTGCCGGGGTATTTCCATATCTAAACGGTATGATGGTGGTGAAGGATATGCTGGTGAAAGACCCCAACGGAAAAACGTATCTTTGTACGCTCCCCAGTGGGGAATACAAGCTGGTGAATCCTCCCAGTGAAGCCGCCAGCATTTTTACAGAGAAGAAGTGAGGTGGGCGGCATGGACTGGCTGGAATTATTGAAAGAATTTGTGACGCCTGTTTCTGTTGGCCTGTTCATGCTGTATATCAATAAGCGTGATGCCAAAAATGCGGATACGGAAAACGCAAAAGACCAGATGTTTTTCCAGATCATCAACAGTGTGGACGCCTGTATGAGTTTGAGCCTGACATTAGCAGAAATCATTAGGGAAAATCATGACTGCGAGGACAATGAGGAACTTCTGGAAAAGTACCAGCGGGTAAAAAAGGCAAGACGGCAGAAACAGGAGTTTATGGAGAAAAAGGCAGCGGAAAAGATTTTATAAGGAGGAAGAAAGATGAGTAAAAAAGACTTTGCGGTAAGAAAATTTGTGAAAAATGGTGTTACATACGAATTTACACCCTTCGGCGAATGGCTGAAAGATGGTGTACCTTTCAAGGCGGAAATCAAAAACGACCAGAGAGAGGGTCACAGCGGTAAAAAATGGGTGTGTGACGGCTCCCATGCTATTGCGCCTGTGAGAGATTTTGGTTTCCTGTCTAATACAAATCCTGCCAGCTATGAACAGATCGGCAGCACAAAAACAGACGTTGAAAACGGCGTTGAACTGCGCACCAGATGTATCTATCGTACAGCTGATGGCATGAAGTGTAAGGACAATGTGACACTGTACGAAGCTGACGGCGTTACTAAGAAAAAAAGCTGGATTGAAGAAAATGCAGAGTTTGAAGCAATCGGGGACAAAGCGGAGGAGTGATTGTAATGAATAAAGAAAGATTCAAAAATCCTTGGTTTTGGGTTGGTATCGGTGGTGTCATCCTGACAGCTACGGGTATGGAACCGTCCATGTTCACTAGCTGGGATGCCCTTTCCGGCGCTGTGCTGGATGTGCTGAAAAATCCTTTCCTGTTGGGTACAGCGGCTCTGGCGGTGCTGGGTGTTTTCGTGGAGCCGACAACAAAAGGGTTGACAGATGGAAAGGGTGAAGAAAAATGAGCAAATTGTTTATTTCCCAGCCTATGAGGGGTAAAACAGAAGAAGAAATCAAACAGGAAAGAGAAGATGCACTGAAATTCGCAAAGGATGTTCTGCAGGAGGATGTGGAACTCATTGACAGCTATATTGCCGAAGATCCTCCGAAAAATGCGGATATGGCGCTGTGGTGTCTGGGACGTTCTTTGACAATGATGGCAGAAGCGGACATTGTCTGCTTTGCCAAAGGATGGGACGAGGCTAGAGGATGCAAGATCGAGCATGCCTGCGCTGTGGCTTACGGAAAGCCTTATTTCGCTGACTGTGGGGAGGAAATGGAAATTTCCATCCCCGGTGTAGAAACAGAATGAAGGTGATTGTATGAAAATAGCGATTGACGACGGTCACGGTATGGAAACGGCAGGGAAAAGAACCCCTGCCTTTTCTGACGGTTCCGTGATGCGGGAAAACGAATTTAACCGGGCGGTTGTTGCCCATCTCCATGATGAACTGATCCGCAACGGTTTTTCTGTAGTGCTGACAGCCCCAGAGGACACAGATACAAGTCTTGCTACACGCGTGCAGAGAGCCAATGACGCACATGCTGACTATTTCGTCAGCGTCCATGCCAATGCTTTTGGCAATGGTTGGAACGATGCCAACGGCGTGGAATCCTTTGTGTATGCGCTGAACGACGCCAAAACAACAGGTCTGGCAAGATGTATCCAGCATGAGCTGATACAGGCAACTGGGCTTCGCGATAGAGGGGTGAAGGAAAATCCTACTCTGTATGTGCTGCGGAAAACGACCATGCCGGCTGTGCTCTGTGAGTGTGGCTTTATGACAAACGCCGCAGAGGCAAAGCTACTCAAAAGTGACGCCTACCGGAAGAAATGCGCTACCAGCATTTGCAAGGGCATTTGTGCCTTTGCTGGCAAAGTGTATCAGGAAGAAAAAAGTCCGGTAGTCCATGGTCCGGTCATCATTGAAAACCGGACAGAGGATGTGGACTTGATCTTGTGGGAGGGAAGAAACTACCTTTCTGCAAGGGATGTTGGGGAAATGTTCGGATATGACGTTTCCTTCAAGGGAAGTACCCCGATTTTCACGAAAAAGAAATAAAGTGCATGAGAGCCACTTCGGCGGAGAAATCCGCAGGAGTGGCTTTTTTCTTTGAAAGGAGGAATGAACGTGGCAGGTGGATTTGATAAAAATAAAGACTACGCTGCAGCCATCAAGAATGAAAAGGACCCCGGCAAAAGAAATCAGTTGATTTCTGAAAGACAAAATAAAATCAACTGGATGAACAGTACAGGTCAGAACAAAAATGGTTACAGCAATTCCATCTATGGAAGCAAGTACAGCACGATTTCCGAAAAAGGCGGCAGCTCCGGTGGCGGCAGCCGTGGCGGTGGTTGGGGCGGTTATTCCGAGCCGGACTATGCGGCGATTGCGGCTCAGGCAAGGAGAGAGGCAGATATGGCGGCAACCTTCGCCAGCATGAACGCGGCAAAGATCGGCATGGATAATGCTGCCATGGAGGCTGCCATGAAGAACACAAACGACACATACAGTGGCTTTAATAAAGCGACTGTAGACAATACCAGAAGTGAATCTGCCATCAATCCAGCGGCGTACACATTTCGGAACTTTGACCCGAACAGGGACTATGCGGCGGAAATCGCGAAGGAAACAGACCCGGCAAAGCGGGCGCAGCTGAAACAGGAACGTCAGAACAAGCTCGACTGGATGAACAACGCCGGAACAAACAAGGGCTATACCAATGACATTTACAAGGATGATGAAAGAAAGGAAGCTAAGTATACGCCGTATTTCCAAGATTATACACAGGGTTGGGACTGGAATGGCATTAAAAAAGGCGCAAGAGCCGACTTGAACAACAGGGCGTATGATATCATCAATGCAATGCGTCAGAACAGTGTTGCTTATGGTACCTCTGATTTGGCGACACAGAAACAGCTGGCGGCAGAAAATCAGGCTTATGCGGAACAGCTGAACAATCTGGGTATTGCTGTACGGCAGTTTGAACCCGGCGGCAGTTGGTATTATACAGGACGACCTGTGCTGCAAGGTGATCCATACGAAACAGCAACAGGGTATTACAAATTGTACGATGTGCCGGAAAATTACGATATGTTTGTCAATAACAATCCTTATGAGGAACTGTTATACGACAAGGACCCGAAAACAGAGGCAGAATACGGAGATGGCGGCGCTTGGGGGGATTGGTTTATGAACGCGGCAGATATGCAGGCTGGGGCGGTAGATGCACAGCTGAAGGCATTACAGGAAAAGCTGGCAATGCAGAGAGGGGAAAATAACAGTTACTATGACGACATTGCTTCACAGGCTTACATTGCCAAACGGCAGGCAGAGGCGGCTATGCCCCAACGACTGGCGGCTTATGGCATCAGCGGTGGTGGAAGTGAAAGCGCACAGCTGGGACTGGATACATCGTACCAGAACAACATCAATGCCAATGAGCTTGCAAGACAAAAAATGCTGCAACAGCTTGACTATCAGAATATTCTGGCACAGTCCCAGGCAAACAGTGACAAAGCGAATATCTATGCCCAGGCGCAGAAAGACGCCTATAACGCTTATTTGCAGCAGAAACAGTGGGAACAGCAGCAGGAGCAGGCGCAGTGGGAGCGTGATGCTTGGCTGAAAGAATTTAACCAGAATAATGAAAGATGGGACAAAGAATTTAACTACGGCGTTGGACGAGATGAAGCGCAAGATCGTTTCAATATGATCGACTACTTCATTGCTATGCACAACTGGGACGCGCTGGACAAAATGGGCATTGATACATCCTACATGAGAAGGCAGGATGCCTATGAGGCTGCACAGCAGGCTTTGAAAGCAAGCAAATCTTCCGGCAGAAGTTCTTCCGGCAGTTCTTCCAGAAGTACTTACAGCAGTGGTGGGAATACTGGAAGTGGTTTGGTTGTGTCGCCTGTAAGTTCAACTTCACAAGCAGCATCAAGCGGGCGAACTCAGTTGGGTTATCAAGATGTTATCAATCAATACAATAATACTGCAAATAAAGCACAATTCAAAGCATGGCTTGATTTGATGAATAAACAGGGAGTTGTGAGCGATAATGACTATATCAAAGCTGTAACGTCTCTTGGATTGAATCAGGCAAACAGTTCTAATGGTAATTTTATGCAAAGATTTTTCTAAATAATTAGGGGAGGGAAGTTTTATGGCAAAAAGTTTTTTACAGCAAAAAAAGGAAGCACAAAATATGATGTTAACACCAAAGAGTGTGATTCCAAAGCCCACGCCTGTTCCTGTTCGAAATAATGTTGTTCATAATCAAGCAAGGACGGGGGCTTCCCTTCCTGTTTCCGAGGCAGTGACGGATGGTCCGTCATTGCCTTTGGGGAAACTAAGACAAGGAACAAAAGAGTGGCTTTATGGAATGAAAGATGATGACTTGACACCAGGTTTGATTATCAGCAAATATCAGTTTGTGGCGGATGATACGAGCATGGACTATGACCGAAAACGGAAAATGATTAAAGAAGGTCAGAAAAGTCTTGGGAAATTGCGAAATCAAGAGGCTTTTAACCGTCTTTTGGGACGTTCTGTAACAAATTATGGACAACAAGCCGCAGATTTGGATGCGAAACTTGGAGCACAGTTAAAAAGTAGTGCATTTGGCAGTGGTTTTTTTGATGCATTTGGTCTGGGGCTCGCTCATAAAGGAACCCATTTTATTGCGGATCAGTTAAACAAACCGGAACTGACACAAGCGATTGACCAAGACAGGCAGTTTATAGAAGAAGCAAAAAAAACAAATCCGCAAGCCGCGAACACAGGCAGCTTTGCAGGTGGACTTACAAGAGACGCTGGTTTATATTTCCTTGAGGGACCGCTTGTAACAGCCAGTTTGGCTAGAATTGGCGCAAGATTTCCCAAAGTCGGCGCGCTTGTTAATAAAAACCCACTTACAAAACTTGGCGCAAATGTGCTTGGGCAGCAGGCGCTTGATACAGCTGTGATGCAGCCTGTTGTTGCTTTACGGGGTGTAGGCGAGAGCAAGAGTGGCGAACAAATTTGGGAAGAAATGAAGCAGCAGGCATTGATGGATTTGCTTTTTAATACCGGTATGGGCGTTGCCGGCGAAGGTGTAAAGGCAATCGGAAAAGGTGTGCAGGCTAGGAAGGCGGCAAAAGAACTGGCGGCACAACAGGCGGAAGAAACTGTAAAGAATGTTCGTCCTTTTCCGGCAGGAGATATGCCATTATCAGATGTGGATATTCAAACAGACCCTATTTACCGCATGTTATCTGAGGAACAGCCCAAAAGTATGAATGAAGCGTTCACCGGTAAAAGACAAAATGGAAATACTGTTTTGCATGAAAAGATGAACGCGTCTGGGGCGGCAGGAACAAGCAAAAATATTTCTTCGATGGATTTGTCGTCTGATATGAAAAACGGCTTATACGGGCGTACAGCAGGGAAAAACGAAAATCCGTTACTTATGCCAGAGGCAAGAGCGCGTTTAGAGGAAGAATTGCGTGATTTACAGGATGTAGATTCTTTAGACCAGAAATACAATGAAATTTTTTTGAGGGAAGGCGAAGAAGCGGCAGAAGCTTTTTTGAAAAAGAATGAGCAGCGAAAAGAAGAAATCATGGACATGCTGTATATGCCTTTGAAGAAAGAAGAACTGCAAAAACAGAGAATCAATAATGCACTGCAGAAAGAAGTATCTTCCCTTTTATCGTATTCTGGTAAGGAAAGTAAAAAAGCGGCACAAGAAGCCATTGCAAGAGCAATGATGGAAGTTCGCAGAAATGGTTCTGTGTCAGAGGAAACAAGAAGAAAATTGTTTGAAACGCTTTTTGATATGGGCAAGGCAACAAACCGCCAGAACATCAATCAGGAAGTCAAGGATGCTTTGAAAAAAAGTAAATTTTCCATATCCAGTCAGGATGCTGCAAATATCGCAGATTTTGATACATTCCGTAAAAATTTGATGGGTAAAGTGGGCAGCGTGACAAAGGATGGGAAAAACACAAGAGTGGATGTTGCTTATCAGGAATTATCCGAAAGATTTCCTGAGTTCTTCCCAGATTCCATCATGCATCCTGCGGAACAGCTCAGACAGATTGCAAAAGTGGCAGAGGATATGAAAATCCAAGAGTTTCCATTGAAAGATGTCACCAGTGCGGAAGAAAAAGAATTGATGATGCAGGAGTTTTTGGACAAATTTTCTTCTGCTGAAAAACAATACCAAAATTTGGTCAGATTTGAAGCGGAACGAAAAGCACGTCAAAGACAGCGGATTTTGGAAAGCGGAGAAGATATTGACGTTTCCCAGCTTTCCGTGGATGAAATTCAGAAACTGTATGACAGGAAGTATCAGCTGCAAAAAAAAGCTGAACGTGCAAAAGCAAATAAGGTTCTGACAGAAGGAGATCAGGCAATTTTGCAGAAGTTCCTGCATGGTGAGATCAGCGAGGAAACGATCCGCAATACTCCCGGAGTAAATGCCGATGCTGTTTTGGAAATTGCGGCAGCGGTGAAACCTTATAAAAAAGTTTCTGATTTAATTGGGAATTCAAAAAAAAATAACGATGAAAAGCGGATGCAGTTTATTAAAGATACTGTGGGAGATATTCAGATCGGCGGAAAAGACGGTTGGAAAGAAAAAGGCTCTGCTTGGCGTATGCACATCAGAACACCAGAAAGGATTATTGAAGAAATTGCACCAAAAGAAACTGCAAAGCGTATCAATGATGAAATTTTTGTTCCTATCCATGAAAATGAAAGAGATAAAACAGAGTGGATACGCAACATTTTTGATAAGGTGGATGAATTAAAAATAGGAAAAAAGAAAAAGTTCACTGTGACTGTAGACAATGCTCCTTATAAACTATCTGAAAGTGGCATGGTGCAATACTTAGGGGAAAAGCGGTTTGACCTGAAAAAGCTGGAAAACAGCACAAACCTGACGGCGGAAGAAATGAAGCGCATGGAACAACTTCGTGGCGAAATCAAAGAGGCTGAAAGCCAGATCGACGCCGCAGCCATGGAACGGATAAACAAGGGGATTTCTGAAATCCAGAAGATTTATAAGGAAATCCATCCCAAAATCAATGAAGTGTTGATTCGGAACGGATATGACCCAGTGGGATATATTGACGGCTATTTCCCCCACATGTTTTTTGATGACCCTACGGATGCTATTGGAAAAGCTATGGACAAACTTGGTTTTAATATCGGGTATACAGAGCTTCCGGCAGATATTGCAGGAAGAACAGAAGTCTTTCGTCCTGGGAAAAAGTTCAGCGGCAATCTACTGAAACGAGAAGGAAATAGAACAGATTATGATGCTCTTAGAGGTTTAGAAAATTACCTTTACAGTGTTGGTGATGTAATCTACCATACAGATGATATTAAAACATTACGAGCATTTGAAGATCATGTACGTTATCAGCTTTCTCCGGCAGCAGTAAAGGAAGAAATCGACAAGGTTTATAATAACTTTGATTTAGACCTTGAACAGAAACGTATAGAACTGGACAGCCTTTATGAAAAAAATAAAAATCTTTACAAAAACGAACACAACAAAACGCTGCAAAATTTTGTATCTTATTTAAGGACATACACAGACCTTTTCGCAGGAAAACAACATCCGATAGACAGACCGTTTGAAACAACTGTTTTTGGCCGTGGTGTTTATAATGCGGCAAACGCTTATAGTCAGAGGCTTGGTGCCAACTCTGTTGGTGCCAATTTGAGTTCTGCTCTTACTGGATTTATTCCATTAACACAGGGGTTTGCACCTATCAGCATGAAAAACAGATTGAGAGGTATGAAAGAAGGCGTTGTGGCTGTAAGGATGAAAAAGCCTGATTCACTTACAAGAAAAAGTGCTTTTTTAACTACAAGAACAAATACGAAGAAATTGTATCAGAAACTTCCTGGGAAAATTGCAGATATGGCATTTATTCCGATGGAAAAGGTAGATCAGTTTGCGACACAGAGCATTTGGCGTGGAAGATATTACGACAATATCAACAAAGGGATGAATGAAACAGAAGCCATTCGAGAAGCAGACAGATACGCCAGAGATTTGTTTGCTGGCAGAAGTAAAGGTGCAGTTCCGCCAGCTTTTCAATCCAAAATGTTGAAACCGTTGACAATGTTTCAATATGAAGTAAGCAATCAATATGATTTTCTTTTTAAAAATCTTCCGAAAGAAGCAAATGGGAGTAAAAAAAGAGCACTTAGATTATTTGGTGAAGTTTTGGTATGGTCGTATGCCGTGAACGATCTTTGGGAAAAGGCAACAGGATCTAAGCCGATTTTTGACCCTATTGGTATGGCTCTGGATACCATGGCAGATTTTGAAGGTGTCGATGTTAGAAATCTTGTGGATATCTTGAACGATCTTGCGCATGGCGAAGGTTTACAGGTAACGGAAGAAAAGGAGCCAAAAACAGGTGCAATGGCTGTAAAAAATTTAGGTGAACGCCTTGGTCAGGCTACTCCTTTTTTTGGTTCTTATCTTGGCGGTGGCAGAATACCTATTGCGCGCACACTAGAGCCGTTGGAGAATATTCCAACATATTTTGGCAAGTGGGCGGCTGGTGAAATCAGTGGTTCTGACTTTTTGAAGCAATCGGGAACAGAGGTTGCGGATGTAGGGCTTTCCTTGATTCCTCCAGCGGGCGGTAATCAGATCAAAAAAACAGCGAAAGGTCTGAAAACCATGATTGATGGCGGCAGTTACAAAACCGGGAGCGAAGGTGAGAAACTGCAGTTTGCGGTGGATACGAAAGACCCTGCATCCTGGGTGAAAGCTGCGCTTTTTGGAAAATGGGCATTGCCGGAAGGACAAGCGTATATCAGCAAAGAAGTCAATGGTCTGTCAGAAAAACGGACAGAAATGCAGAGAGAAATGCAGCAGCAGTTTGGGACTACTCCCAAGGCGTACTTTGATACTTTCCAGAACATCAATAAAGCAGAAACAAGGGAAGGAAAAGTTTCTGCACTGAAAAACAGTGGTTTGACCGATGCAGAAAAAGAGTACATCTATAAAAGGGAAATTTTCACTGGCAAAACACAGATAGAGGATTTTGACAAGATGCGGAGCTTTGGACTTAGTTTTGACCAGGCTGCTGGGGCACAGACAGCGCTGGAAGGCATCCAAAAGAAATATGACGAAATGCTGAATGATGGGTTAAAAGACAAAAATACCTTGGCAGCAAATGAGAAATACAATTATATCAGTGGGATGTCGATTCCATCAGGGCAGAAACAGAAAATGCTGGAAAACTTCGCCGTTGCAACGAGATGGATTCCACAGGAAGCAACACCAACACTGATGAGTGAAAAATATCAGGCTGTCAGCGGCTTCATGTCAGTTGATGATTTTGAGGTTGTAAGAGGTGCAGTGAGTGATGTAATAAGTAAGGAGGAATGGACAAAAGGATTGAAGAACGACAGATCAAGATACATTAAAGCTGCCATTGACCAATATACACAAGGTATGCCATATGCGCAAAAAAGAGAACTATATAAAACATTCGGTGTCGCAAAAAGTTTATGGTAAAATAGGTAAAAGAAAAGCCCCCTTCCGGGGGCTTTTTTGCGTTAAAAAAAGTTGCATAAAAGTTGCATCGCGTTTCTAAAATGCTGTAAATGTTACTAAAATACTGTAAATGTTTCTAAAATATCGTAATTATCACAGACCGCAGAAATGTTGAAAAATCAACGTTTCTTGAATAAACATCGAAAATCCCACACAGGGAAGATGTGGGATTTTCTTTAAAGGGGAGGGTATGTATTACTATGTCTTCTTGCTTTGCCCTTGCTTTGGACACTTATAGGATACAAAATGACTGTGAATGCCGTATGTAGAGAATGTAAACAATTTGTGAACAATTTCCCTTTTTTCGGGAAAAGATTGCCATTTCATGCCGGAAACCGTATAATGAAGCCATTGAGAGAAAAAGGGGGTACGCATATGTATCAGAAAGAAGATGTGAGAAAGTTTTTGGATGAAAAACAGATTTCCTATGAATGGTTCGACCATAAAGCAGTATTTACCATTGATGAAATGCTGGAAATTGGTCTGGAAAAAGAAGAAGATATTGCCAAAAATCTGTTCCTGCGGGATAACAAAGGCAAACGCCATTTTCTGGTAGTCATCCGTGAAAATAAGCAGGCAGATCTGAAAAGCTTGGGTGAAAAAATCGGCGCAGGTCGTCTTTCCTTTGCTTCAGAAGAACGCCTCATGAAATATCTGGGACTGACGAAAGGCTCTGTAACACCTTTTGGCATTCTAAATGATACAGACTGTGCAGTGGAAGTGATTTTTGACGAAGATTTCCGCAATCTGGATGCCATTGGCGTACATCCCAATGACAATACGGCTTCCGTTTTTCTTGCTTTTTCTGATCTGGTGCAGATCATTGAGGAACACGATAATTCCGTTACATTTCTTTCCTTATAATGTATGAGAAAAAACCGCTTTTTCTGGGAATTTGCCATTGAGGAACAAGTCGTATTGTGGTATACTAAATCCAAATGCGGACAATTTTTGTTGTGCGCAGAATAACAATATAGAAAGGAAATTCCATGGAAAGACAAAGAACAACTGCCCTGCCTGCGGAAGCGGAACTGGTGCGGCAAATGGAATATATCCGCGAGATTCGTCAGGAAAACGACAGATATTTTGCGGAAACCGGCAAACACAAAAAGTTTTATAGTTTGGCTATGGGCTGTCAGATGAACGCCCATGACTCGGAAAAACTGGAAGGTATGCTGGATGAAATGGGTTACGAACGTACCCAGGAAGAAACAGAAGCGGATTTCATCATTTATAATACCTGCTGTGTCCGTGAAAATGCGGAACTGAAGGTATACGGCAAACTGGGATGGCTGAAACATTACAAAAAACAAAATCCCAATGCGGTGGTAGCACTTTGCGGCTGTATGATGCAGCAGGATACGGTGTTGGAAACCATCCGTCAGAAATACCGCCACGTGGATTTGGTTTTCGGCACTTTCAATCTGTATAAGCTGCCGGAACTGATGAAAACCAGAGAAGAAAGCGGCTGCACCGTTTTCGATATCTGGCAGGAAAATCAGGAAGTGGTGGAAGACCTGCCCAGCATCAGACATTTCCCTTACAAGGCAAGTGTCAACATTATGTTCGGGTGCAACAATTTCTGCTCTTACTGCATTGTGCCCTATGTGCGCGGCAGAGAGCGCAGCAGAACACCTGAAGACATTCTGGCAGAAGTACGCAAACTTGCGGCAGATGGCGTCAAAGAAGTCATGCTGCTGGGTCAGAATGTAAACTCTTATGGTAAAAATCTGGAAAATCCAGTTTCCTTCGCAGAATTGCTGCGTATGGTAAATGAGGTGGAAGGCATTGAACGTATCCGTTTTATGACCTCTCATCCCAAAGATATGTCCGATGAACTGATTCTGGCAATGAAGGAATGTGATAAGGTATGCAAAAACCTGCATCTGCCTTTCCAGTCCGGCAGTACGGAAATCCTCAAGAAAATGAATCGTCATTACACCAAGGAAGGTTATCTGGAACTGGTGCGGAAAGTACGGGAAGCAATGCCGGAAATCACACTGAGTACCGATATCATCGTTGGTTTCCCTGGTGAAACAGAAGAAGATTTCCAGGAAACACTGGATGTAATCCGCAAAGCACGTTACTGCACTGCTTTTACATTCATTTATTCCAAACGGACAGGCACTCCTGCGGCAAAGATGGAAAATCAGGTGCCGGAAGATGTGGTGAAAGACCGTTTCGACCGTATGTTACAGGTGTTGAACCCCATCGTTCACGAAGTAACAGAGGAACAGGTTGGCAAAGTCCTGCCTGTATTGGTGGAAGAAGTCAGCAAGCATGATGAAAACATTCTGACAGGCAGAACAGAGCAGAATACACTGGTGCATTTTTCAGGCAGCAAAGACCTTATCGGTCAGATGGTGCCTGTGAAGATTATAGAAAATAAAACATTTTATGTAATTGGAGAAAGGATTTAAGGTGAAATAACATGGCAAGCGTATTTGAATTAGCAAGAACATTGGGCGAAGAACTGCAGAAAACTCCTCAGGTAGAAGCACTTCTGGCTGCAAAAATAGCTTATGAACAAGACCCTGAAATTTCCAAAGCAGTCGCAGAATATACACAGATGCATGACGAATTCCAGGCGAAAATGCAGGCTGGCGGCATCGCTCCCGAAGAACAGAAAAAATTCGCTGAAGAAATGAAAGCGCGCGGCGAAATCATTAAAAACAATAAACTGGCAGCAGATCTGTATACAGCAGAAATGAACTTCAACAACTTCATGAACTCTGTATTCAACATCATCACAGCAACACTGGCTGGCGAAGATCCTGAACAGAGTGGTGGCTGCAGCCCCAGTGCCTGCGCATCCTGTGGCTGCCACTAATGGTGCAGTAAGTAAAAAAGATTGTGTGACAGTACCCGAACTCCTGCAAAACAGGGGTTCGGGTTTGCTTGTAAAATAGCATAGGAAAGGAGGAAGATGGATGGCGAAAATAACACCCATGATGGAGCAGTACTTTGCGATCAAAGAACAGTATAAGCATTGTCTGCTTTTTTTCCGCTTGGGCGATTTTTATGAGATGTTTTTTGAAGATGCCGTCATCGCCTCAAAAGAACTGGAAATTACATTGACGGGAAAAGACTGGGGGCAGGAGGAGCGCGCGCCTATGTGCGGCGTACCTTTCCACAGCGCCGATGGATACATTGCCCGTCTTGTGGAAAAAGGCTACCACGTAGCCATTTGTGAACAGGTGGAAGACCCCAAACAGGCAAAAGGCATTGTAAAACGGGAAGTCATCCGCGTCATTACCCCCGGTACTGTGTTAGACCATACAGTGCTGGATGAAAGCAAGAACAATTACATCATGTCTATTTTTGGCGGGAAAAACGGTTATGGTCTGAGTGTCTGTGACGTTTCCACAGGGGAATTCCAGACAACAGAATTCCCGACTATTTTGGCAGCCTCTCGTATTCTGGATGAAGTGGCGCGTTTTTCTCCGGCGGAAGTGGTGTGCAACGAAGCCTTTTTGGAGCATCCTGTGGCAAAAGACCTGAAAGAACGTTTCCGCATTGCTTTCAGTGATGTGGATAACCGCATGTTTGCCTACGCCACAGCGAAAGATACACTGGAACATCATTTCCATGTATCTTCTCTGGATGGCTTTGGACTGGCGAAAAAAGAAATTGCTGTTTCCGCGGCAGGGGGCCTGCTCTGGTACTTGCTGGAAACCCAGAAAAATGATTTGGAGCATATTTCTGTGCTGAAATATTACACCATTGGCGATTTTATGCCATTGGATGTTGCCAGCCGGAGAAATCTGGAATTGACAGAAACCATGCGGGAGAAAAACAAAAAAGGCTCTCTGCTGAGTGTGCTGGATGAAACCAAAACAGCTATGGGTGCCAGAACATTGAGAAAATGGGTGGAACAGCCTTTGCTTTCTGCGGCGGAAATCTGTAAGCGTCTGGATGCGGTGGAAGAACTGAAAAACGATTTGTTCCTGCGGGAAGAAATCAAGGATATTCTCCGTACCATGTTTGACTTTGAACGTATTATGGGACGTGTGGTATATCAGACAGCCAATGCAAGAGAGTTGTCTATGCTGAAAAATTCCATTGAAAATCTGCCCTTGCTGAAACGGACACTGGGCAGATGCAAAAGCGGATATTTGCAGGAAATCTATGAAAAACTGGACCCTCTGGAAAACATCCATGACCTGATTAATCAGGCGATTGTGGAGGACCCTCCTTTTTCTGTAAGAGAAGGTGGCATGATCAAGCCTGGGTATTCCGATGAACTGGATACCTATACCAAAGCCAAAACCGAAGGTAAGGCTTGGATTGAGCAGATGGAGGAAGAAGAACGGGAAAAAACAGGCATCAAAAACCTGAAAATCCGTTTCAATAAAGTTTTCGGTTATTATTTGGAAGTGACAAAGTCCAACCTGGAAGATGTGCCGGAAAACTATATCCGCAAACAGACCCTTGCCAACTGCGAGCGTTTCATTACGCCGGAATTGAACGATCTGGCAGAATTGATTCTGGGTTCTGAAGAAAAAATCGTAGATCTGGAATACCAGCTCTTTACGGAAATCCGTAACGCCGTTGCGGCGGAAGTGGAACGGATTCAGCTTTGCGCCCACATCATTTCTGTCATTGACGCTTTGCAGTCCTTGGCAGAAGTTGCGGAAAAACAGAATTACACCAAACCTGTGGTGGATGAAGGCGACATCATCGACATCAAAGAAGGTCGTCATCCTGTGGTGGAAAAAGCCATGGCAGGACAGTTTATTTCCAATGATACCTATTTGGACAGCGGCGATACCCGTTTGGCAATTATTACTGGTCCCAATATGGCGGGGAAATCTACGTATATGCGGCAGACAGCCCTCATTGTGCTTATGGCGCAGATCGGCAGTTTTGTGCCTGCGTCTTCTGCCCATATCGGCGTTGTTGATCGTATTTTCACCCGTGTGGGGGCTTCTGACGACCTGAGCGCTGGACAGAGTACCTTTATGGTGGAAATGACGGAAGTGGCAAATATCTTGCACCATGCTACACCCAAAAGCCTGCTGATTCTGGACGAAATCGGCAGAGGTACCAGCACATTCGATGGCTTGAGTATTGCATGGGCTGTATTGGAATATATCGCGGATACAAAACATGTGGGAGCGAAAACCCTCTTTGCCACACATTATCACGAATTGACAGAACTGGAAGGCAAACTGGCAGGGGTGAAAAACTACTGCATTGCCGTACAGGAACAGGGAGAGGATATCATCTTCCTGCGTAAAATCCAGCGAGGCGGCGCAGACCATAGCTATGGCGTGCAGGTTGCCCGTCTGGCAGGATTGCCGCCGAAAGTTATCAAACGCAGTAACCAGATTTTGAAACAGCTCAACGCGGCAGATATTACGAAAAAAGCGAAAAAGATCGCGGTGGAATCTCAGGAACAGCAGGAAGAAACCGTACAGCAGGTGAATATGTTCAACATGGGCGAAATGCAGCTGACAGAGGAACTGAAACAGCTGGATGTTATGGCAATGACGCCCATTGAAGCCCTGCAGAAACTCTTTGACCTTCAGAAAAAGGCAAAGGGCATGTGATAGAAAGGAGGACTGTATTTGCAAAAGATACAACTTCTTGACCAAAAAACAATCAATAAAATCGCGGCAGGGGAAGTGGTAGAATCCCCCAAGTCTGTAGTCAAAGAACTGACGGAAAACGCCATGGACGCCGGCGCAAGCACCGTGACGGTGGAAATAAAGGAAGGCGGCATTTCGTATATTCGTGTGACAGATAACGGCTGCGGCATTCCCAAGGAACAGGTAAAAGAAGCCTTCCTCCGCCATGCCACCAGCAAATTGTCCCAGATTGAGGATTTGGAACATCTCTATACCATGGGGTTCCGTGGGGAAGCATTGGCATCCATTGCCGCTGTTTCTCAGGTGGAAATGACTACCCGCACCAAAGACGAGGAAACAGGCACCCGTATTGAAATCAGCGCCGGAGAGGTGAAATCTTTTCAGGATGTGGCATGCACCGAAGGGACAACAGTCATTGTCCGCAATCTCTTTTATAATGTGCCTGCAAGACGAAAATTCCTGAAAAAACCGGCAACGGAAAGCGGCTATGTTTCTGACCTCATGAACAAACTGGCATTGGGACATCCAGAACTATCTTTCCGTTATATCAATAACGGCTCTACTATGCTCCACACAGCAGGAAATGGTGACGCAAAAGCTTCCGTATTTTATGTTTACGGCAAAGAAGCGGCAACTTCCATGATGGAAATTTCCTTTGAAAGAGGAGATTATCGCTTGTCTGGGCTTATCGGAAAACCAGAATTGTCCAGAGGCAATCGCAATTATGAAAATTTGTTCATCAACGGTCGTTTCATCAAAAACCGCATTGTTTCCTCTGCCGTGGAGGATGCTTATAAAACCAGAATTATGATCGGGAAATTCCCTGTTTATGTGCTGAATCTGGAAGTGGACGCGGCACAGGTGGATGTGAATGTTCATCCGGCAAAACTGGAAGTACGGTTCAAAAATGATGATGAGGTCTATGACTTTTTCTATGACGCCATTTCTTCTGCTTTTCAGGATCAGGTGCTGATTCCCAGAAGCAGTTGGGAAAAGAAACCAGCGGCAGAACCGAAACCCAAGGTGGAACAGCAGAGCCTTGTGGATATGATTCTTCAGCGGAAAGCGGAATTGCCGGAAATGCCTGCGGAAGAAGAACAGGTTGAGCCGGAAAAGACTGTTGTCACAGAAAAATCTGTTCTTATAGAGAAACCGATAGTAGAAAAAACATATCATACACCACTTACACACCTGCCAAAGGCAGGCAGCGGTCCCAGTGTAGACCAGCTTTTGAAGCGGAAACAGCCAGAGAGGTCTGTAGTACGGGAAGATGTGGCTTCCTATACAGCAGAAACACCTGTGATTCCTGCGGATTTTGCAGTGGATGGCATTTCCGAAGAAAAGCCTGTGGAAAAAGTGGAGACACCTCTACAAAAACAGGCGTTTTTCCATAATTATAAAATCATTGGGCAGATTTTCCGCACATACTGGATGGTGGAACAGGGAGATTGTGTGTACCTCATCGACCAGCATGCAGCCCATGAGCGGATACTCTATGAAAATCTCATGAACCAGTTCCGTCAGGAGTCTGTCATTTCTCAGCGTCTGGTAAGCCCTGTGATGCTGCGGCTCACACCTATGGAAACACAGATACTGAAAGATAATCGGGAACTTTTGGAACGCTTTGGATTTGGTTTTGAAGTTTTCGGCAGTGATACCTTTGGGCTGAACGCCGTTCCTGTACTGCTGAAAGAGCCCAGCGGCGTAGGATTTTTTACGGAAATACTGGATGCAATCAGTGATGGAACTGTTTCCAATGTATATGATACAAAAATTTTAGCGGTGGCAACCATGGCATGCAAAGCAGCGGTGAAAGGTCATGACCGTTTGAGCATCCAAGAGGCAGAATCTCTCATTTCTCAGCTGTTGAAGCTGGAAAATCCCTTTACCTGCCCCCATGGACGCCCGACCATCATTGAATTAACCCGCTATGAACTGGAAAAGAAATTCAAACGCATACAGAATTGAGGGATGTCCATGAAAAAACCGCTTATTATCATTGGCGGGCCTACGGCCTGCGGCAAAACAGCCATGTCCATTCTGCTGGCAAAGAAAATCGGTGGTGAGATCATTTCTGCCGATTCCATGCAGGTTTATCGTTATATGGATATTGGCACAGCGAAAGTGACGAAAGAAGAAGCAGACGGCGTACCCCATTACCTCATTGATGAATTTGATCCCGATGAGGAATATAATGTCATGATCTTCCAGCAGAAAGCCAAGGCTTATATGGAAGAAATCTGGGCAAAAGGAAAAATCCCCATTGTGGTAGGGGGCACCGGCTTTTATATCAATGCATTGCTCTACGACAATGCTTTTACAGAAACAGACGGTGACGATAGTTTCCGTCAGGCATGCTACAAACAGGCGGAAACAGAAGGACCGGAAGTGCTTTTTCAGAAACTTTTGGAAATTGACCCGGAATACGCTGCAACGACCCACGCGAATAATGTGAAGCGTGTGACTCGTGCGCTGGAATATCACCATATGACAGGGCAGAAATTTTCTGACCACAACGCCGAACAGAAACAGAAAGAATCCCCCTATGCGGCGGCAGTCATCATACTGACCATGGAACGCCAGAAGCTCTATGAACGCATCGAACAGCGAGTAGACCTGATGATGGAAGCGGGTCTGCTGGATGAAGTGAAGGGGCTTCTGGACAAAGGCTATGATGGCAGTCTGGTTTCTATGCAGGGATTGGGATATAAAGAATTCCTGCCATACTTTGCCGGAGAGATTTCTCTGGAGGACGCGGTAACCGAACTGAAAACAGGCACAAGACGCTTTGCCAAACGTCAGCTGACCTGGTTCCGCAGACAAATCGACGGTCTGTGGATTGATCTTTCCCTGACAGACAAAGAAACGGCTCTTACAGATATGCTGGATTATGTGAAACAATGCGGCATTTCCCTGCCGGAAGAAAGTGGGGAGGCGTAAGGTATGTGGACATCGGAGCTTTTTGGGTTTACCTTTTTTCAGCTCTTTTACTATTTTATGCTTTACAGCTTTCTGGGCTGGGCAATGGAATCGGCTTTCGTTTCCATTACCACAAAAGAATGGGTGAACCGCGGCTTTATCAATGGACCGCTTTGCCCCATTTATGGTACAGGCGCATTGCTCATTCTGGTATTGCTCTCACCAGTGCAGGAAAATCTGCTGCTTCTGTTTTGCGGCGGTTTTCTGGTGGCAACGGTGGTGGAATATGCCATTGCGGTGCTGTTGGAAAAATTGTTTCACGCTTCGTGGTGGGATTACAGCAAGAAAAAGTTTAATATCAAAGGACGCGTCTGCCTGGAACGCTCTGTGGAGTGGGGGCTTTTGACCGTATTTGTCATGCGGCTCATTCAGCCGGCAGTGGCGGATTTTGTGGCAAAGATTCCTCTTGTGCTGGGGGAATGCGTGGGTACAGTGCTGATGATCTATCTTTTCGCAGATGCAGGCGTTACCGTACAGCAGATTCTGCATTTGAACGAAAAACTGGCTCATTTGAGCGAAGCAAGAGAAGAACTCCGTGCCAAACTGGAAAGCACAAAATTGTATACTGCCCGTCAGGAACTGGCAGAATATTTTGAAAATCATCCAACAGCAGAATTCCTGCGGGAATGGAAAGCCCGTATGGACGAAACTTTTGGAGATATCGAACAGATGCAGCTGGAAGAAAGACTGCGTGGGGAATATATTTTCAATGAAATTCGGGAACGTCTGGAATACAAAGCCCGTGCACTGGAACAGGAAACAATGGTACAGCGCCGTTTGATGAAGGCTTTCCCGGGACTGCGTTCCAAACGCTTTGACAAGGAACTGCAGGAAATGCGTGCACAGATGGAAGCACGCAAAAGAAAAAGAAAACAACAGAAAGGAGAACGAAAATGAAAAAGCGGTGGCATAAAGTCCTTGCTTTGACACTGGCAGCAGCCCTTTGTCTGGGGGCCGTCGGATGCGGAAAAGATGAAGGTACGACCGAAGAACAACAGGTAACCACGGAAACAGAAGGTACCGAAGGACAGGAAAATACAGAAAATCAGGAAAATCAGGAAAATCAGGAAGATGCATCTGCCGATCAGGCAGCAAGCGGAGAAGATCAGGCGGAAGGTGCAAAAGAACCGGAAACAGAGGGAGAAACATCTGAAACAGAAGGTGCTGCTGCGGCAAGTCCTATGGCGTTGCAGGAAGTTTGGCTGCAGGCAGATGGTGCGCCTACCATTACAGCAGAATCTGTATTGCTCATCGATCAGGAAAGTGGCACCATTCTTTATGAAAAAAATGCCAAAGAAAAAATCTATCCTGCCAGTGTAACAAAAATCATTACCGCATTGGTTGTGATGGATTATTTGCAGCCTGATGAAATCATCACCGTTGGTACAGAAATCAATGAAGTGACACTGGATTCCAGTAAAGCTGGTCATGTGCTGAATGAAAAGCTGACGGTAGAAAATGCCTTGAGAGGTCTGCTGATTCCCTCCGGCAATGACTCTGCCAACGTACTGGCAGCAGCTACAGCCAGAAAAGCGGAAAATGATGAGGATATGTCCTTTGCAAAATGCGAAGCAGTATTTACCGATCTGATGAACAAAAAAGCGGAAGAATTGGGTGCAGTCAACAGCCATTTTACAAATGCCCATGGCTATCATGACGAAAACCATTATTCCTGCGCTTATGATATGGCACTGTTTGCTATGGCGTTTATGCAGAATGAAACACTGGCGGAAATCGTTTCCGAAAAGAGTTTCTCCGGCAATGGGGCAGACGGACAGTTTGCCGATGATTCTGAAGCAATCACACAGGATTATAACTGGGTGAGCCATAACTATCTGGTTACAGATAATGAATATCAGTATGCTTATGCAACTGGTATCAAAACCGGTTTCACAGACGAAGCGGGAGAATGCCTGACAGCATCTGCGGAAAAAGGCGATATGAAGCTGATTTCTGTCATGTTCAAAGGCAGCGATCCTGCTCGTTGGACAGAAAGCGCAAGCCTGCTGGATTATGGCTTCAACAATTATACTCGTGTAGAACTGACAGCAGCAGGTGCAGCCATCGAAGAAGTGCCTCTGACCAAACATAATAAACTGCAGGGCGATACCGTACCTCTGGTTTATCAGAATGCGCTGGTAACCTATCTGCCTACAGATGCAGTGAACAGCGTGGAAACAACTGTTACCATTCTGGACGATTACAAAGTGGAAGAAAAAGACGGCACTGTGAAAGTGAAAGCGCCTTTGACAAAAGGTGAAGAAATTGCTACCGTAACATACACCATCGACGGCAAAGAAGTGGCGCAGATGCCTGCTTACGCTGGTGCAGATATTGAAAAGGGTACCATCTTCAACAATATCTGGTATGGACTGAAAACTTTCTTCTCTCACCTGTTCTCTTTGAAGGGTCTGATCACGGTTGTTGTAATTGTGGTCATTCTGGTTATCATTTATCTGATTCTGAAACGGATGCGCTATGGTGGACATCGCAGAAGAGGTGCTTACACACTGAAGAGTCCTTCCCGCCGCAGAGGCAGAAGACGCTGGTAAGCATTGAAAATCAAAGAAAAACACCGATAGAAATGCAGGTTATCCTTAAGAAATATTCTTTTTGTTTCTTAAGGGAATCTGTGAAGGCAGAACATGCCTGATGAAATATTTTCAAAAAAAGAAAGCTGAAATCTTTTGCATAGAAAGGTTTCAGCTTTTTTGTATTTTTTATAGAAAAGTATGTTTATTTCCCTGTTTCCAGTTTATAGAAGGCTTCCAAAGCAGTGAGGATTTCATGGCGTTCGCCTTCCATAGCCAGATTTTCGCCATCTACATAAGAACCGATGCTTTCAGAGGTATCCTGTTCGTAAGCAACGACGTTGTTCAGAATGGAAGCAGTTTTTACGCCACGCAGATGACCGATGGTAAACAGTGCAGCTGTTTCCATATCACAGCCCAATACGCCCTGTTTGGACCAGTAAGCGTCAATGGCTTCTTCGTCATCTGTGTAAAAACTGTCATGGCTGCGGGCAATGCCTACATGGTATTGGAAATCCTGTTCTTTTGCCGCTTCCATGCAGTACAGCATCAGCTGTGCGTCGGGAACAGCAGGGAACATAGCGTCAATATATGTTTTGGATGCGCCGTCGTCACGAACTGCACCGTTGACGATGATGATGTCGCCGACTTTTACCTGAGGCTGTAAACTGCCGCAGCTGCCAATACGAATCATGGCTTCTACGCCAATGTTATGCAGTTCTTCCACAGCAATGCCTGCGGATGCGCCGCCAATGCCTGTGGAAATGGCAAGGATAGGAACGCCTTTGTATGTGCCGGAAAGACTGCGGTATTCCCGGTTGAATTTCAGTTCTGTCACATTTTCCAGAAAAGGTGCGATGCGGTCCAGACGCGCAGGGTCGCCGGGCATCAGAGCGTATTTAATTTGTAGATCTTTACCCAATTGGATATGGGGCTGTAAAGATTCCATTGTGATTCCTCCTTTGTTTTTTCTTCTAATTTACATGATTTTTCGCAAAAATGCAATGGATGCCATAAGGTGTTTGAAGTCTGACAGGGATTATGTTACAATGAGGTGTAACAAAATATTGGAAAGGGAGAAAAGAGATGATTTATTTCCTGTTTTTGATTTTATCGGGGCTGCTGCAGGGCATGATGATTTCCCTCAATGGACAGTTGGGGAATTATTACAGTATGTTCGGCATCAGTTTTTTTGTCCACGGAATCGCGGCAGTTCTTTTGATTTTGTATTTGAAATGCAAAGAAAAGAAAAAAATCCGTTTTCGTGGCGTGCCTGCGTATGTGTATCTGGTGGGCTTCATGGGCATCGGTATGGTTGCCAGCAGCAGTTGGTGCACCCTTGCCATCGGTGCCACAGCGATGACAGGACTTTCCGTCATTGGGCAGATGATTTCTTCTGCGGTGGTGGATCATCATGGCTGGTTTGGCATTGAAAAACAGAAGTTCAACTGGAAAGAGCTGCCTGCCTATCTGCTGGTATTGGCAGGTGTTTGGCTGGTAACAACAGGCTGAGGAGGAAAACAGAAATGATATTTTATATAACTGCCGTAGCCAATGGTTTTTTGAATACGGTCAATAAAATGGTAAACGTAAAAGCGGGGGAATGTTTGGGGACTGCCAATGGCGCCCTCATCAATTATGTGGAAGCGACCATCATTTCTTTGTGCCTGATTTTTGTAACAGGCAATGGGGCGGAAATGAATTTTTCTCATATCACAGAAGTGCCGCCACTGTTTTATCTGGGCAGTGTTTGTGGTTTGATTGCCATGATTTTCCTGATTCTGGGCACTAGCCATACAGGGGCTATGGCTTCTACCATTCTGGCGCTGTTGGGACAGCTTGGCATGTCTGTGGCACTGGATTATGTATTTTTCCAGACATTCAGCTGGAAACGAATTTTAGGCATCTTTTTGATCACTGCCGGCATCGCTTGGCGGGAATACATTAAAATACAGGACAGAAGAAAACAGATAAAGGGGGATGCAGCTTGAAGATTTGCAATTTTGGTTCCATGAATTTGGATCATGTATATCAGGTAGATACGTTTTTGCAGCCGGGAGAAACAAAATCTTCCCGTTCCTTGTTTACAAACTGTGGCGGCAAAGGCTTGAATCAGTCCATTGCGGCGGCAAAAGCAGGCAATCAGGTGGTACATGCCGGTGTTATTGGTTCCGGCGGCGAAATGTTGGAAGAAGTGCTGGCGAAAAATGGCGTAGATGTGAGCCTCCTTTCTCATGTGGATGCACCCAGCGGTCATGCCATCATTCAGGTGGATGATGCGGGGCAGAACTGTATCCTGCTGTTCGGCGGCACCAATCAGATGCTGACAGAAGCTTATATTACAGAAGTGCTGGACAAAATGGACGCGGATACTTTGGTTCTGCTCCAGAACGAAACCAATCTGGTGGGCTTTATCATGGAAGAAGCTCATAAAAGAGGTATGAAAACCGCTTTGAATGCAGCACCTATGGATGAAAAAGTCCTGTCTTATCCTTTGGAACTGCTGGATTGGCTCATTGTCAATGAAGTGGAAGGCAAACAGATTGCGAACTGCCAGACAGATGATGAAATCCTGCCGGTACTGCGGAAAAAATACCCTGACTGCGGCATTTTGCTCACATTGGGCAGCAGAGGTGCCATCTGTGATTACGCAGGGGAAATGTATCAGATTGGATGTTTCAAAGTACCTGTGGTAGATACCACTGCGGCAGGGGATACCTTTACAGGATATTTCCTCTATGGCATGGGCAATGGTCTGGGCGTTGCGGATAGTCTGTTGCTGGCAACCACAGCAAGTGCCATGGCTATCGGCAAAAAAGGCGCTGCGGACTCTGTACCTCTTTATGAAGAAGTGGCAGAAAACATGAAAAATCAGGTGTTTGGTACATTAAAAGCACAGAAAAAATAAAATCGGATTGAAGGAGGAAGCGAAATGAAAAAGGTATTGTTTGTAAACTGCTGTATCCGCAGAGAAGGCTCCAGAACACAGAAGCTGGCAGATCATTTTCTGGAAGGTCTGCGGAAAAAAGAAGGCTATGAAATCGAAGAGCTTTGCCTGATGGATGAGTCTTTGTCTTATTTTACAGATGGTTTTTTTGAACAGCGGGAACGTCTGCTGGCAGATAAGCAGTTCGACCATCCACGGTTCCGTTATGCCCATCAGTTTGCGGAAGCGGACAAGATTGTCATTGCTGCACCTTTTTGGGATTTGAGCTTCCCTGCTTTATTGAAAGTATATATTGAAAACCTTTGTGTGGAAGGTATTACATTTGGCTGCAACGAAACAGGCTGCTTCGGTACCTGTAAAGCAGACCAGCTTATTTATCTGACCACCAGAGGCGGATTCTATAACGACAATCCTATGGAAATGGGTTCCCGTTACATCTGGGCAATGTGCGATTTCTTCGGCATCCCTCGTTATGACTGTGTGGCAGGGGATGGACTGGATACAGGCGTGCGTCCTGTGGAAGAAATTCTGGAAGATGCAAAGGCGGAAATCGACCGTTTGCTTGCTGAGTTTTAAGAGAAAAGAGGAAAAATACCATGGAAAAAACAATGAAAGCAGTTGTATACAAAGGAAAAGGACAGGTTGTGTTGGAAGATAGACCCGTTCCTGTGATTCAAGACCCCAGAGATGCTATCGTCAGAGTGACACGCTCCACAATCTGTTCCAGTGACTTACATATCAAACATGGCACTGTACCTCGTGCAAAGGAAAATACCGTTCTGGGTCATGAATTTGTAGGGGAAGTTGTGGAAGTCGGCAGCGCTGTGAAGAAATTTAAAGCAGGCGACCGTGTTTCCGTAAATGTGGAAACTTTCTGCGGCGAATGTTTCTTCTGCAAAAGAGGTTATGTGAATAACTGTGTGGAAGGCGGCTGGGAACTGGGTTGCCGTATTGACGGCTGTCAAGCGGAATATGTTCGTGTACCCATTGCCGATAACGGCATGACACCTATCCCCGATGACGTTTCTGATGAAGCAGCACTGTTCAACGGCGATATTCTGGCAACAGGCTATTGGGCTGCAAGCATCGGTGAAATCAAACCTGCGGATACGGTTGTGGTATTGGGGGCAGGTCCTACAGGTCTTTGTACCCTTATGAGCATCCGTTTGTACAGCCCCGCGAAAGTCATCGTTGTAGACGTGAGCGAAGAAAGAATGGCACTGGCGAAAGAACAGGGCTTGGCTGATATTTGCCTGAATCCCACAAAAGTGGATGTGGAAGCGGAAGTCCTTCGCCTGACAGACGGCAGAGGCGCTGACCGCGTCTTTGAAGTGGCTGGCGGCGAAAATACATTCCAGCTGGCATGGAAGGTGGCAAGACCCAACGCCATTGTGGTTCTGGTTGCGCTCTACGCAAAAGAACAGGCATTGCCTCTGCATTTGATGTACGGCAAAAACCTGACATTCAAAACAGGCGGCGTGGATGCCAACTGCTGTGAAGATATCATGAAAATGATTCAGTGCGGCAAAATCGACACATCCTGCCTGATTACCCATCGTGCGCCTTTGAATGATGTCATGGAAGGCTATCGGGTATTTGAAAATAAACTGGATGGCTGCATCAAATGGGTCATCACACCTTATGAAAGAGATTGAAAATAAAAACGGTATGTCTTTCGGGGCATTTCCAAAAAAGAAAAGCCTGAGAAATGGGCTTTTCTTTTTTAGAAGAAATTTGTAACAGAAAGGAGAAATGACAATTGAAGTTGTTTCATTTAAGTGACCTGCATTTGGGAAAACGGGTATATGCTTTTTCCATGCTGTCGGATCAGCGGTATGTGTTGGAGCAGGTCTGCGCTTTGGCAGAAAGACATCAACCGGATGGTATTTTGCTTAGTGGTGATTTATACGATAAACCCATTCCACCCGTGGAAGCGGTACAGCTCTTGGATGAATTTTTGACTAGCATGCAGCAGATGGGCATTGCGGTTTATGCCATTTCCGGCAACCATGATTCCGCTGGACGTGTAGACTTTGGCAGCCGTATTTTGCAGCAGCAGAATCTGCACATTTGCGGTGCCTTTGACGGCAAACTGTATCATGTTTCCAAAGAGGATGCTTTTGGAGAAATCCATTTTTACTTGCTTCCTTTTTTGAAACCTGCAACTGTTTCTGCTTTTCGGGAGGGGGGCGAAAGCCTGACTTATGCAGAAGCGGTAAAATGGGCTTTGGAAACAGTGGATATAGACACCACAAAGCGCAATGTGCTTTTGGCACACCAGTTTGTCACATGGAAAGGAACGGCAGAAGAAAGCGATTCGGAAACAAAGACACTAGGCGGTGTGGATGAAATGGACGCAAGCTTGTTCTTTGATTTTGACTATGTGGCTTTGGGGCATCTCCATAGCCCTCAGCGCATCGGGCGGGATACCATCCGCTATGGCGGCTCACCCTTGAAATATTCCTTTTCGGAACTGCGCCAGAAAAAAGGCGTGACTCTTGTGGAAATACAGGAAAAAGGAAATGTTACCACAGAATTCCTTCCTTTGGAACCACTGCATCCTTTGCGTGAGATCAAAGGAACATTGGCTGACCTATTGGAAGCGGCAGAAGAAGCTGGCGGTTCTGAAGATTATGTGCGAGCCATTTTGACAGATGAAGGGGCAGTCTATGACCCTGTGGGACGACTGCGGGTATATTATCCTAACCTGATGACATTGGAAATGGCACAGCGGGGGGAAAGTCAGCGGGATTTGTCTTTAGAAATGGATCAGGAACAGCTGTCCGGACCTGCGCTTTTCGCCGGTTTCTTTGAAAAACAGAATGACCGGGAAATGGATGTGGCACAAAAAGCCCTTGTGGAAAAAATCTGGCAGGATTTGGGAGGTGTTGAAGAATGAAACCATTGGAAATTACCGTTTCCGCCTTTGGACCTTATGCAGGAAGTGTGCAGATTCCCCTGTCGAAATTGGGGGAACAGGGAATCTTCCTCATTACCGGGGACACTGGCGCCGGAAAAACAACATTGTTTGACGCCATTTGTTTTGCACTTTTTGGAGAGGTCAGCGGCTCCAACCGTGAAGTAGACAGCCTGCGCAGTGACTTCGCTTCTCCGTCTACAAAAACTTTTGTGGATTTGACATTTTCCCATCATGGGGAAACCTATCGTATTTTGCGTAATCCTGCCTATCTGCGCCCTAAGAAATCCGGGGAAGGCACTACAAAAGAAACGGCAGATGCGACGCTCTGGTATCCTGACGGCAGTGTTATATCTGGTGCAGAAAAAGTAAAAAAAGCGGTTGAAACACTGCTGGGCATTGACGCAAAACAATTTAAACAGATCGCTATGATTGCGCAGGGGGAATTTTTGAAACTCCTTTATGCGGATAGTGTGGAACGTGGCGCCATTTTCCGTCGGGTATTCCATACAGATTTTTATCTGGCATTCCAGAAAAAGCTGAAAGAATTGGAAAAAGAAAATCGTACAGCATTTGAAGATAGTGGTAAGCGGCTTTTGACATATCTTTCTCAGTGCGGCATTGAAGAAACAGACGAAAATACGTTGCTCCAAAGAGCAGAGCAATTTTTAACGGAAGCGGAAGGTGCTTATAAGGAAGCGGAAAAATGCTGGCTTCAGCAGGAAAAGGAAATTGCCGCAAAAGAAGAAGAACGTCTGAAAATTGCGGCGCAGAAAGCCGATGGGGAAAACACCAATCGTCTTTTGGATGCCTTGGCAGAAGCAAAAAAACAATATCAATCTCTTTTAGAAGAAGAAACAGCGCAGCTTTTGAAAAAAGAAGAACTCCAGAAACAGCGTCGCGCTGTTGACTATGTACAGCCCAAAGCATTGGACTGGAAGCAGAAAAAAGATGCAGCAGATCGTCTGGAATTGCGGTTAAAAGGGCTGTTAGATAAGGAACAAAAAGAAAAGGAAGTCCTTCAAAACAGTATAGAACAGGAAAAAGCATTGGAACCTTTGCGTGGACAGTTGGAATTTGATCGGGCAGAAGCGGCAAAAAAAGAAGACCGTTTGAAGGATTTTGAGGCGAAAGAACAGGCAGAGAAAGAAATCCGTCGTCAGGAGGCAGAAATCCAAGAAACAGCGGCACAAAAAGAAAAGCTGGAAACAGAAAAGACCACTTTGGAAGATCATCTGGAAGTTTTACGTCAGCAGGAAAGTCTGCTTCCTGTTGTACAGCAACGTTTGTCAGCGTTGGAACAGGAGAAAAATCGTTTGCAGGAACAGAAGGATTTGATGCAGGAAACGAATGATGCCTTACAGGATGGTCTGGAAATAAGAAGGACACTTGATGAGATTCAGAAAAACTATCAAACAGCGAAAGAAAAATGGGAACAGGCAAAGGCAGTGGCAGATCAGGCAGAAAGAGATTATCTGGATGCCAAGGCTGGCATTCTGGCGGAAAATCTAGCGGAAGGCATGCCTTGTCCTGTCTGCGGCTCTGTGCATCATCCGGCAAAAGCGGTGCGTTCCACCCAAGCACCTACCCAGGCAGAGTGGAATCGACTGCGAGAAGTGGAAAAAACAGAACGGGAGAAGACAGAAACCCTTTCCAGAAAAAGTGGTGAACGGAATATTTCTCTGGAACATTTACGGGAAAAAGTGAGAAATGGTTTGAAAAAATTAGGCTTGGAGAATATTTCTCAAATGCAGGAATTGGAAGTTTCCTTGCAAACAGAAGAAAATAAGTTGGATACAGAGTTGAGAGAAACGAAAAAACAGGAGAAAGAACTGTTGAAAGTTCCTGATGAACTGGAAAAAGCAAAAGCCAAACAGCAGAGCTTGCAGAAATCTTTAGATACAACAGATACATTACTGCGTCAGCAGGAAAGTGCACTGAGCCAGAAGAAAGGGGAATTCAATCAATTAGTACAGCGCATTGGCAATGGTACTTTGGCAGAAGCCCAGGCAGAATGGAAAAAACTTTGTGATGCTATTAGAAAAAAAGAAAAAGCGTTGCAGGATGTGGCGGACAAAAAACAGCAGGCAGAAACAGCATTGGCAGGCACGCAAGCCCTTTTGCAGCAGACAGGAGATAATTTCAAAGAAAGCTGCGAAGCGAAGGAACAGGCAAAAGATGCTTTCCTGAAAACACTGGAAGAACAGCAATTCAAAGATAAAGCGGATTTTGCAAATTCCCTTGTTTCCAGAGAAATTCTGGAGCAGACCGAGGAGAAAAACCGGGCGTATTTTGTGGCGTTGCAGACAAGTAAACAAAACCTGGAGAATAAACAAACGGAAGCAGCAGGCAAAATCTATCAGGATTTGACAGAACTGGAAGAAGAAATGAAACGCCTGGGCGTGGAAAAGGAAGAAATTCAGGAAAAAGTACAGGAGCAGAAAGCCCTGTGGCAAACTCGAAAAAAGGCGGCAGAAAAAGCATGGAAAGAATTGCAGGCTTGGAAAAAAGCAGAAAAAGCATATCTGCCCATTGTGGAACTGTCTAAGACGGCAAATGGGGAATTGGCACAGAAAGATAAGATTGCCTTTGAGCAGTTTGTACAGGGATTCTATTTTGACCGGATTCTGGCAGCAGCCAACCTGCGTTTTGCGGAAATGACCAATGGTCGGTATCATTTGCGCCGTGCGGAAGTGGCAGCCAATAAGCGTTCTCAGTCTGGTCTGGAACTGGAAGTTATGGACTATTTCACAGGCAAGGCCAGAGGGGTCAAATCCCTTTCCGGCGGTGAAGCTTTCAAGGCTTCTTTGAGTCTGGCATTGGGTCTGTCTGACTTGATCCAGCAGACAGCTGGCGGTGTGGAAATCAAAGCCATGTTCATTGACGAAGGCTTTGGCGCATTGGATGAAGAATCCAGAGAACAGGCTGTACGGATTTTGCAGCAGCTTTCTTACGGAGATCGTATGGTAGGTATCATTTCCCATGTAACAGAACTGAAGGAAAGCATTGAAAAGAAGTTAATCGTGAAAAAGAGCAGCAGAGGCAGCACCGTTTCTTTGGAAGTATAAAAAAGAGGCTGGAATCATAGAAGATTCCAGCCTTTTTATGCTTTAGTAATTGGGATTGGATTTCATTGCCTGCAATGTGCGGTTCAGCAGATCATCCAGTTCCCAGCCAAGCTGTTCTGCACCACGGCGGATGATGTCACGGTCACAGCCAGCAGCAAAGGATTTGTCTTTGAATTTCTTTTTCAGGGATTTCAGTTCCATATCCTGTACGCTCTTGGAAGGACGCATCAATGCAGCAGCACCAATAAGCCCTGTCAGTTCGTCTGTAGCAAAGAGCACTTTTTCCATTTCGTGAACGGGTTCTACATCGGAGCAGATGCCATAGCCATGGCTGGCAACAGCGTGGATGAGTTTTTCATCCAGATCCAGATCTTTCATGATTTCCTGGCATTTGATGCAGTGCTGTTCGGGATAAAGTTCAAAGTCCAGATCGTGGAGCAGACCTACCATACCCCAGAATTCTACATCATCGCCATAGCCCAGTTCCTGTGCAAAATAGCGCATAACACATTCTACGGTTTCGCCGTGCTGAATGTGGAAAGGTTCTTTGTTGTATTCCTTTAATAATGCAAATGCTTCATCTCTTGTCAGTTCTTTTGCCATAATCTTTCCCTCTTTCCTTGGTGATGTTTCTATTTTTATACATTATAACGGTTTACGGTATAAAAAGCAATGGTTTTTCCAAAGGCGTGCGCTATTGCTTTTTCTGTCAAAAAAAGATACAATAGGAAAACAGAACAGAGTACAGAAAGCGAGGATCATTATGGACGTTACAAGTTTTGGCATTGACCATAATCGTTTGTTAAGAGGGATTTATGTTTCCAGAAAAGATACCGTGGGTGATGGTGTACTGACCACATTCGATGTGAGAATGAAGGAACCCAACCGTGAAATGGTCATGGATACTTCCGTGATGCATACCATTGAACATTTGATGGCAACCTTTTTCCGCGGACATGACCAGTGGGCAGATAAGACCATCTATGTAGGTCCCATGGGATGCCGTACAGGGATGTATGTGATTTTTAAAGGCGATTTGGAATCCAAGGATGTTGCGCCGATCATGGCAGACGCATACCGCTATATGGCTGAATTTACAGGTGAAATTCCTGCGGCAAAAGCGGAAATGTGCGGTAACTATCTGGATCATAATCTGGAAATTACAAAAATCGAATGCAGAAAGTTCCTGGAAGAAGTGCTGGAACAGATCAAAGAAGAAAATATGGTTTATCCCAGACAGCAGGGATAATCAAGGAAAAAAGCCGTCAAACCGAGAGGTTTGGCGGCTTTTTGTTGTACGCCGAACAGGTATGACAAAACCCCCAGTTCAACTGGGGGTAGGTAAAAA
>ENA-OPBG01000256-OPBG01000256.1-human-gut-metagenome-genome-assembly--contig:-NODE-256-length-46145-cov-6.464613_pt1 | contig 46145 bp, 45 predicted proteins | sample MGYA00241065_ERZ501446 | MGnify/ENA primary metagenome ERZ501446 (study PRJEB25962, sample SAMEA2042632) | human gut metagenome | biome: human gut; feature: human-associated habitat; material: faeces...
GTTGGGTAAACGGCGGAACAAATAAAACATATACCTTTAGTGGTCTTACTCAAGGCACAGCTTATAACATTCAAGTTAGAGTAACATCAAATAGTGGTAAAACAGAAACTAAAAGTGAAAATATAACAACATCCAGTATATCAACACCAACATTTGCCGAAGAGAATACAGAAAGTAATAAAACAGTAACAATCACATATCCAAGTGGATGTGGAAGCACATTAACATGTACATATCAAATAGATGATGAAAGTAGTGTCAATGTTACAAGTACAACTGTTGAAGTTCTATTTTCTGAAAGTGCTAATTTAATTGCTAATGTAACCGACGGCACAAACAACATAAGTAGTAGTTATGTTGTTAGAATAGCAACTAATGCAAATATTAATTATTCTGCACACGTTAGTGATGTTGGTTGGCAAGAATATGTTGCCGGTGGCGAAATAGCTGGGACAACCGGCCAAAGCAAGCCTATGGAAGCTATAAAAATAAAAATAGTTAATTTAAAAGAATTAAGTGGTGGTGTCAGCTATAACGCTCATGTTTCAGAAAAAGGTTGGCTTGGATATGTTAGCGATGATGCAATTGGAGGAACAACAGGTCAATCTCTACAAATGGAAGCAATTCAAATTCAATTAACTGGAGAAATTGCAAATTATTATGATATATATTATCGTGCTCATGTTCAATCTTTTGGTTGGATGGATTGGGCGAAAAATGGACAATCAGCAGGAACTAAAGGATATTCATATTCAATGCAGGCAATAGAAATTAGGCTAGTAGCTAAGGGAGAAGCTGCTCCAGGATCTACAACAACACCATTTAGAGAAAAAACTGTAACTAATTCTATATCTATGACTTCTAGTGTGACTAATGGTGATTTCCAAGCATGTACTGGATATTGGCAATCACGAAGATATACATTTAACATTTCAATAAGTGGTGGAAGTGTTTCCTCTGGACGTATGTGTTATGCTCCAACCTCTAGCACAGTATCATCGTATTGTGCAAACTATCCAACAAGTCAATCAACTGGATATGGTTCAGCATGCTTTGATAGTGCAACTAATTGGAATTATTATCGTAGTAGCGCATGTGTCTATGCTTATGCCATGGGTAGTCACGGCCTAGCAACTTCTAGATACCAATGTTAGGAGGTTTAAATGAAAAAAAACAAGAAACTTATCATTATAATAATAGCAGTATTGTGTCTTACAATTATTGCAATGATTTTAGTATTAAACAACCAAAATGACAAAAAAATTACGAAAGAAGAAGTACAAGAAACTACAAAGCTTACTAATAGCAATATAGACACTATAGAAAGTGATGATATAACATATGATAAAATAACTTCATTGATTGGGAAAAAAGTATCTAATATTCATATTAATGTTGGTCCAAATTCATATCTGCGAAATAGACCATCAGAAGAAGTAATTGAACAATATGGATTAAATGAGTACATAGATTTGCAAGAAAAGTTAGCTCAAAAAGTTGAAAAAAAGTATTTGGATAATTTACAATATGAAATTATAGACACTAAAAGGCAAGATAATCAAGTATGCCAAACAGTTGAAATTACAAGTTATTATTATGCATTATATTTACATGACTTAATAAATTTAACAAATAGCCTTACAACATATGATGTAGAAGAAGTTTCGCAAAGTGTTGAAGCCGAAGTAGATCTGTTTAAAAGTCAGGTAAAAGCCATGCAAGTATTAGACAATCATTTGAACGACTATGATAATACATTAAAAGAGACAACCACTGGCACTCTATGTTATGTTAATCAGGAATTAGTTGGTGGCGATAATTTACTATCATTTATAGGAGCATTACAAGGAGAAACTTATGGTAATTGTAATTTTTCAGCACAAGTTAATATAACTGCTTCCGATAATAGACTTAAGCAATATTTACAAGAGGCAAAAGAAATATAAGTATTTACAAGGCAAAGAAACGAGAATAATCTTGTTTCTTTTTCTTTACCACAATTTCCCATATTTTTATCAAAATTCCACCATAATGATTTAGTATGATTATTACAGAGCAAAGATGAAAGGCTCTTAGAAAGGACGTGATAGATGACCGAAAGAAAAAATAGTGTTATACTATAAATGAGGCGATAATAATGTATAAAATTTGTTTAGTTGAAGATGAAAAAAATTTAAACGATCTTATTAAGTCTTATTTAGAAAGAGCAGGTTATGAAGTAGTTCAATATTATAACGGAACCGATGCTTTAAATCATGTAGCTGATAAAGCTGATTTATGGATATTAGATATAATGTTAGGCGACGAAGTAAGTGGCTATGACATTATAAAAAAAATAAGAGAAAGTGATGACGTTCCAGTAATATTTACATCTGCTAGAGATCAAGACTTAGATAAAATTATAGGCTTAGAGTTAGGAAGTGATGATTACGTAACTAAGCCATATTCACCAAAAGAACTGGTGTTAAGAGTTAATAATATTATAAAAAGAGCTTATATGGGGCAAACCCAAAAGATAATGTATGATACTTATGAAATTGATGTTGATAAAAGGCTAGTCAAAGATGAATCTAAAGAACTTTCTCTCACTACTTTGGAATTCGACCTACTATTAATGCTAGTCCAAAACAAAAACAAATCATTCTCAAGAAGTCATATCTTACAAACTGTTTGGGGTGATAACTATTTCGGTAGTGACAGGGTAGTGGATGACCTAGTCAGAAGACTAAGAAAGAAAATGCCTAAACTAAGATTGAATACCATTTATGGATATGGGTATAGATTATCATGAATTTAAGACATAATTTATACCGTCAAATCTTAACTATCGTCTTGATTATGTTTGCTCTTATATATATAAGTTTTGCGATTATACTCCCAAAAGTCTTAATACCGTTTTATGAAAAAAACATCTATCTTTACTTACAAACTCCACTAGATATCATAAGTGATGACTCGATTGCCACTGAAATAGATAGTAGTGTAGCTTATATTTATGAAAAAGATGATGTTATTACAGTTTCTAGTAACTTGGGTGAAGTCATAGATCTTAAAGCTAATCAGATTTTAGAAAACATAAACGGGGAATATGGTAAATTCACTTACCAAAATAAAACTTACTACTATAATACACTTAATGACGACTTTGGTTATAAAATAGCATTAACTAGTGATAACTATATTCGTCAAATGCGGGCTGACATCTTAGAAGCTCTATTCCCAGTTCTCTTAATCACTTTGCTACTCATGCTTGCTATAGTAGCTTGGTGGAGTCAGTCCCTCGCCCAAAAGATTCGTCATCTAAAAGAAAAAGTAGATAATCTAGATAATGATAACTACGTCGACAAATATAATTATAAAGTAGATGATGAATTGAAAGTCCTATCTAATGCCATCGACGAAATGAAACTTACCCTACATAAACAAGAAGAATACAAAAACCAAATGTATCAAAATATTTCTCATGATTTTAAAACCCCTCTCACCGTTATAAAATCATATATTGAAGCAATCGAAGATGGCGTTGAAGATGAAAAAGATGGACTAAAAATAATAAAACAAGAAATTAAAAAATTAGAAATTAAAGTACACTCCTTACTATATTTGAATAAATTAACGTATTTTAAAGATATGGAAAATTATAAAAGTGGTAAAACCAATATAGTTGACCTACTTGAAAACTCCGTATCTAAGTTTAAAGTGACTAGGCCAGATATTAAATGGCAAATCGATATTTTGGATAAGAAGACGGATTTTAAAGGCACTACAGAAATGTGGGAAGCTATTATTGATAATATCTTAAGTAATTTTATAAGGTATGCGAAAAAGGAAGTAAAAATAACGGTTAAAAATAGACGAATTACTTTCTATAATGATGGACCAAATATCGATAAAAACATTTTAGACGACATGTTTACTCCTTACAAAAAAGGTATCAACGGTCAGTTCGGATTGGGGTTATCGATTGTTAAACAAACCCTATCCCTACTAGGGTATGAAGTAACCGCTAAAAACGAACGAAACGGGATATCCTTTATAATAAAATAAGAAAGCCTTCTTTCTCTCGAGGCTTTCTTTTATTGTGGATGAAAAAAAGTCCATAATCATGGACTTATGCAGCTAACATTTTTTTAATAGTTTTTAACTCACGAGCAGTTACTCTATATTTTTTACCATTAATAGTTACTGTTTGTAAATTTGGTTTAAAAGCATGTCTAGTCGCATTTAAAGCGTGTGAACGACGATTACCGAATAAAGGTTTCGTATCTGTTATTTTTTTTGCCATGATTATCCCTCCTTAAGTTTTTTTCTTCGCTATATAACTTTATCACAATATCTACGATAAGTCAAATATTTATAAGTAATTATATGAAAAATAGGTAATGATATTAATGGAAACCAACTTTCTTTCTGTTTTCTGCCGCTCTTTTTCTAGCTACATATGATTTACTTTGATCTTTAGGTACCGTTAGATGTATTTCTTTTTTATTACCAGCAAACACATCAAATAATTCGTCACTTATAATTCCATCAAATACTGTTTTTAAACTTCTAGCTCCGCATTCTAATGCTTCCGCTTCTGCAACTATATAATCGATTAATTCATCATCATAAGAAAATTTAATTCCCATTTCCTCAAATAATTTTTGATAAGTAATAATCGGACTTAAATTAGATTCAAGTAAAATTCTTTTATAATCATCTTTTGAAAAATGATTCATTGGAACTAGTTTAGAAAATCTTCCCATAACTTCACGCATAATACCTTGATCGATAAAATCCTTTGTCGAAATATCTGAATAGTCATCATTCTTTTTAATAGAGCTAAAAGCCCCTAAAGCCACCACAGTTAACTTAGAAGTATTAAAATCAATTAAATTACCATCGTAATTATCTTCCCTAAAAGTAATTGTTCCTCCATCAAGTATTTTTAGAAGTGATCTTTGAACTCCATTTCTAGATGGACCTTCCATCGTTCCATCCGTAGCACTTTCACCAAGCTTATCAAATTCATCAATAACTAGAATACCTTTTTCAGCTAAATTAACATCATTACCAGCAATAGAATACAAATCACCCAGCATCTCTGACACATCTCTTCCAACATATCCTGTTTCTGAAAATGAAGTCGCATCTTCAATGACAATTGGCACATCACAAAGCTTAGCTATTTGCGTTAATATTTCTGTTTTACCAGTTCCAGTAGGTCCATATACAATTATATTTTCTTTTAATTTTGCTATTGTTCTATCATCTAATGAAGAGTTAATAATTTTCTGATTTTTATAAACTGATGCGAGAATTTGTTTAACTTGTTCATCTTGGGCAATTATTGTTTCTCTAACTTGATTATACATTTTTACAATATTTAAATCAGCACCTATTTTTTTCTTCTTTTTCTTGTTAGCTTTGAAAAATTTTTGTTCTTTTATTTCTTCAAATTGACTGTTTTGATAATTCCATAAATAACATTTTCCAACCTTTTTTTCAAACAGGTTTACAAAATATTTAGGCTTATAATTACCGTATTCTTCACATAACTCGGAAATATGTTTAAAATCAACCACAAATCTTTTTCCATCAAAATTATTGTAAAAATCAAATTCTTCACCGACATTTTCCATCAAAGATACAAATGTACAATCTTCAGTTCTAAAGCCTATATCGACGCATTCTATCTCATAATAATCTCTAACCCCTTGACCTTCTTTAATAATCCCGCGTCTTGGCACATAAATATAAGCAATTCCCAAATTGTCTAAAATATAATCTGCCGAAAACGCTTGTATTAATTCTTGGTTCATTTCTGTCAATCCTTTCAAAGTTTATAAATTAATTATAACAGTTTATTAGATTTATTGTAAATAAAAATAAAAACAAAATATATACAAATAAAGCCAAATACAAAAATATAGTAAATTTATAATCAACTTTTGGCATAAATCTCAAAAATATAGTAAAATAAAAGAGGAGGGGATATTATGTACGCACCACTTAATATAAAAACATGTAATTCACTTTTAAAAAGCATGATTAATATTAATGATTTAGTTAAAGTAGCACACGAAAATAATATTCAAGCTTTAACTATTACTGATGACAACATGTACGGTGTCTTAGATTTTTATGTTGCCTGCACTAAACACAATATCAAACCAATTATCGGTTTAGAAATATCCCTACCAGAAAAAATAATCTTTTATGCGATGAATTATGATGGTTATAAAAACCTCATGAAAATTACAACTACCAAATCAGAAAAAAAACTAACTATTGATGACCTATCGAAATATTCATCTGATTTAATTTGTCTTGTTCCTTACGAGAGTCGGAACATATATAATGAACTAAAAAAACTATACAAATATATTTTTATCACTTATAAAAATGATGAACAAAAATCTAAAATTAAAGCTACCAACATTTTATACATGAATGAAATTCTATGTATAAATAAAGAAGATGAAAATTATTTAAAATATCTTAAAGCCATTAAAGATGGAAAAAAAGTAAATGAAATAGACGAAACCTTTACTAATGTTAGTCTTTTTCCTCTAGAAAAGCCATCTAAAAATAATGAACTTTTAGTAAGTTTATGTGATGTCAAAATTAAAACCCGTCAAGATTTACTTCCAGTATTTGATAAAGATAAAGATGCCTATGAAGAGTTAAAAAAAGCTTGCATCGAAGGCATGAAACATATATTTGGTGCATCTGCCCCAAGAAAATATGCGGTTAGATTAAAACACGAATTAGAAATCATAAATGAAATGGGCTTCTGTGACTACTTTTTAATCGTTGCTGATTACATTAATTTTGCTAAAACCCATGGCATTTTAGTCGGACCGGGTAGGGGAAGCGCGGCCGGTTCTTTAGTTGCGTATTGTCTAAATATCACAACTATTGATCCCTTAAAATACAATTTGCTTTTTGAACGATTTTTAAATCCCGAAAGAATTACTATGCCTGATATCGATGTCGATTTTGAAGACACGAGAAGAGAAGAAGTTATCGAATACTGTATGCATAAATATGGTCTAAAAAGAGTTGCTCTAATCGTTACCTTTGGTACCTTAGCGGCTAAACAAGCTGTCAAAGACATTTGCCGTACCTTAGATATTGATCAAAAGAAAGTCGATAATTTAAGTAAACTTTTAGACTCTAAACTTTCCTTAAAGCAGAACTATCAAAACCCAAAAGTCAAAAGATATTTAGAGATGAATCAAGAATTTAAACCAGTTTATAAAATAGCTTCAAAATTTGAAGGTTTAAAAAGGCATACTTCCTTGCACGCCGCTGGTATCGTCATGTCTAAATACGACTTAGATGATTACATTCCTTTAGATAAAACCCATGATGAATTTTATGCGACTGAGTATGATAAAGATCATCTAGAAGAATTAGGTTTATTAAAAATGGATTTCTTAGGTTTAAAAAATCTAACTTTAATTACTAACATTTTAAAAGAAATAGATGATTTAGAGTTCGATACCATTCCTGAAGATGACTATGAAGCTCTAAATATCTTTACTACCGTAAATACTGTTGGTATTTTCCAATTTGAATCAGAAGGAATGAAAAAATTCTTACAGAAATTTAAACCGACAACTTTTGAAGATATCGTTTCCGCTTTGGCCCTTTTCCGCCCAGGACCGATGAAAAACATCGATTCCTATATCAGAAGAAAGAAAGGTTTAGAAAAGATCGATTATTTCCACGAAGATCTAGAACCAATCTTAAAACCAACCTATGGAATAATTGTCTATCAAGAACAGATTATGCAAATAGCAAGCGTTATGGCCGGATATACCTTAGCTGAAGCCGATTTACTAAGAAGAGCCATGAGTAAAAAAAGCGAAAGTATACTCTTAAAAGAAAAAGATAAGTTTATCAAAGGTAGTGTTCAAAAAGGTTATGATAACGATTTAGCACTAAAAGTTTATAACATGATTTTTAAATTTGCTGACTATGGCTTTAACCGTTCGCATTCTGTCGCTTATGCCATGATATCTTATCGTATGGCTTATCTTAAAGCTCATTATCCAAAACTATTTATGAAACATTTACTATCTAGTGCCATTAATAGTGAAATAAAAACTAAAGAATATATTTATGAGTGTGCAAAAAACACTATTTCTATTCGTAAACCAGATATTAATTTAAGTACAGATAGCTATGAAACTATAAATAATAGTATCATCTTCCCATTAACTAATATTAAAAATGTTGGTGTAAATGCCGCTAGAACCATATTAAAAGAAAGAGAAAAGGGCAAATTCAAAGATATTTTTGATTTTGTCGCACGTTGCTATGGGGGACCAATTAATTCTAAAACCTTAGAAAATTTAATCTATGCTGGAACTTTTGATTCCTTTGGCTTTAATAAAAACACCTTAATTCAAAATCTCGATGTTATTGTAAATTATAGTGAAATAGGATCTTATGTTTCCGATGATACTTTCAAACCAGAACTCGAACAATATCCAGAATCATCTAAAAAAGAGTTAATGCAAAAAGAACTAGAAGTATTTGGATTTTATTTAAGTAATCATCCAATCACTGAATACAAAAAACAAAATCCTAAGGCCATTGAATTAAAAGAAATTAGTAGTTATTTTGATAGGATGGTTGAAGCAATTGTCTACGTTGATAAAACTAAGGAAATAGATACTAAAAATAAAGATAAGATGATGTTTATTACGGGTAGTGATGAATTATCTCAAGTTGATATTGTCGTTTTTCCAAGAGTTTATCAAGTAATGCCGACAATTAATTTAGGTGATATTTTAAAAATAACTGGTAAAATTGAAAAAAGGTATGATCAGTATCAGATAGTTGCCAGTAAAATAATAAAGTTGAATTGACATATTTATTTTTAATCCAAAATATGTTATTCTAATAATAGAGGTGAATAGAAGATGAAAGGGGAAAAAAGTAAAGTAATTTTAGTATATGTTTTAATGCTTTTAGTCATTGGATTAATTGTCGCATTAACACTTGTTATTTTAAATAGTAATGAAAAAGAAGAAAATCATAGTTCTTCTGCTAATAATACGCCAACCGTTGATGTCAATCCATTTCCAAATATATCAGAAGAATGTACTTTTAATTTTACTTTAGATGAATATAATGCCTTAACAGGACCTAGATGTAAAAATGGTTATAGTCGCTATAATGTGACTGGTCTTTCACTAGGTGGACAGACTCTAAATGTTTCTATTATTTATACTGACCAAGATGGTAATAAAGCCGGTATATATGTGAATGATAGAAGAGCTACAACTATAGTTAATAATGTTACTAATATTAAATTTGGTGTCTTTGATGATAAATTATTCATATTAGATAACAATAATAATGAATCTAATGTTCTAGTATTTGCTGGTGATTCAACTAAAGTATATGATTTAAAAGAGACATTAGAGTCTTCAGAGATAACCGATCCAGTGCTTAACCAAGTAATAAGCTCAACTACTATCAATCCAAATAGCTTTAGCTTTACAGCTACAAATTTCACTTTCCAAGCCCAAATGACTGATAGTTCTAATCAAGTTGTCGCAGGTTCAAGATATCAAGTAACCTTTACAGGTAATGAATTTTCAAAACCTACATTTGTAAGTCAAAACTAAAAAGGATAGCTTAACTAAGGCTATCCTTTAAAATGTCCAAAATTTTATTTTTCTCTTCATCTGAACTCTTACTCCATACTAGTCCAAAAAACACCCCTAAACCTGGTAAAGTAATTTCATCTTTATCGTTAAAAGATGAAACGATTGACTCTTTAATATCATCTTTACTTGCTCCTTTAAAATTATTCATAATATGCTGTTTAATACTTATATTCATTATCATCATTTCCTTTCAGATTTATTATGTGCTTAAATTATATTAATTATGCAGGCAAAGTCTAATTACAAACATATAATATAATATGAGAAGTTTAAATGAATTAAAAATTAATGAAGAGAGTACTATTGTATCTGTAAATACTGATATAAATATTAAAAGAAGACTTATGGATATCGGTTTTGTCAAAGGTGAAAAAATAAAATTAATCTTAAAAAACTTTGGCGATAATATGCGAGCTTATAAAATCAAAAACACCGTTATGGCTTTAAGAGTAAATGATACTAAAAATATTTTAATCAAATAGGAAAAATTCACAAAATTTTTCTTTTTATCTTTACAAAAACAAATGTTTGTATATATAATTATATTGGTGATAAAATGAAAATAAAAAATATAAAAAAAGTTGGAACTAAATATAAAGTGATTTTGGATAATGATGAAGTTATAACAACTAGTGATCATGTAATTATAAATCACAATCTTTTATATGATAAAAAACTAACTCAAAAAGAGTTAGATAAAATTAAAGAAGACACTAAATATTATGAAAATTATAATAAAGTTTTAAAAATGATCAGTCGTAAAATTCGTAGTGAACATGAAATAAGAAGAACGTTAAATAAAAATGAAGTTTCTAAGACTGATATCGATAAAATTATAGAAACTTTAAAAGATATTGGCCTTATAAATGATGAAGTATTTGCAGAAAGCTATACAAATGACAAAATAAACTTAACCCTAGAAGGCCCATATAAAATAAGAAAAGAATTGGAAGATAATGAAATAGAAAGTACATATATTGAAAAAGCTTTATCTAATTTCACTCAAGATTTAATCGATAGTAAATTAGATAAAATAATTGGTAAAAAAATAAAAAGTAATACTAAAGACACAACTTATATTTTTAAACAAAAAACATCACTATACTTATCAAACCTTGGTTATAGTAGGGAAGATATAGCTAATCATTTAGAGAAGGTTAAACTCGATAATAGTAAGCTAGAAAAAGAAATGGAAAAAATTTATAGTAAATTAAAAACTAAATATGAAGGTTATACATTATATAGTAAATTAAAACAAAAACTATACTCTAAAGGCTTCACCTCTGAAGAAATAAATAATTTCATAGAAAAAACAGTTCATTAATTTGAACTGTTTTGATTTGTGTTATTACTTAGTGCAGTGTTAACAGAATTGTCATAAGACTCTTTAAGTCCATCGTCAGTTATATCCAAATTGTATTTTTTTCTTAAAGCAACTAATGCTTTAGTTTGTAAAGTTGAATCTTCATTCATTTTTTCTTCTACTAAACTATCAATAACTTCATCTCTAACATCATCTAATTTTGGTTTTTCTTTTTGACTAATACGATAAATAATATGATAACCATATTCAGATTTAACTGGTTCTTCAGTATATTTACCATCTTTTAATTTGTTAGCTGCATCCCAGAACTCATCAACAACAGAACCGTAAGTTACTGTAAGTTTACCACCATCACTAGCTGTTCCTTCATCGTCAGAATATTCTTTAGCTAGTTTAGCAAAATCTTCACCATCATCGAGTTTTTTAATAATGTCTTCAGCTTCTTTTTTAGCTTTTTCTTCAGCTTTTGTTTTCTCGTCATCACTCATATCGTCATCAGTGTTTGGACTGATTAAAATATGTCTAGCTTCGATATCACCATAGATGTTGTCATCGTAATATTTTTGAATATCGTCGTCAGAAATTTCTTCATCTTTAACATAATTTTCAGTAACGATATTTTTCTTATATTCTAAAATCAATTCTTCTTTAAATTCATCTTCTCCTGAATATCCAGCAGATTTTAAAGCTTCACCAAAATCTTGACCGTAACTTTGATAAGATTGCTTATATGAACTTAGTTGTGAATCAGCATAAGATTCTGCATCGTCGTCTGTTTTAATTTCTTTACCAACGATAAAATTATCAATCATATTTGTTAAAGTAACTGCACCACCTTGTTTCTTTAGTTCAGAATATAAATCTTCTGCAGTAATTGTCTTACCGTCCAATTTTGCAACAACTTCTTCGCCATTTTCTAAAGTTGCTATTTGACCACAGCCAGTAAGCATTAATGTCATAACTAAAACCAAGACAAATATTTTTTTCTTATTCACGTAAACTCTTCCTTTCATATGTATGCTTTCATACATATTAAATAATATCAGATATTCCTTTAAAATTCAACATTTTTATTCATTTTTACCCATAAGTAATCACACAAACCAAATTTTACCATAAAATAATGTGAAAGGTAAAAAGGAGGATGATTTATATGTGTAATACCGGAACAAGTTCAGCAGCAATCGTATTAGTATTATTTATTCTTTTAATAATCATACTTGGAGCTTATCTATAAGCCCTAGAAAGGAGTAATTATGTCTTGCAATAATTCTTGTGAAAGACCTTGTGAAAGACCATGTAACAATAATAGTTATTTAATTATTTTAGTACTATATATCTTATTAGCTATTTTACTAGGGTCTGTATTCTTTTAATAAGGGAAAAGTCCATGGACTTTTCTTTTATGTTGGCCACGCGACTCCTTGGTTGATAATAATTATAATAAGAAACAAAGTAATAAATGTGATTATCAAAGTTTGACAAATAAACTATAATTATATATAATTAAATGCAAGGCAACGAGGAAAATAGTAATAAGATAAATGTATTTACAGTGAGCTGGGATTAGTGGAAGCCTAGTAATATGTCCTTATGAACGCGTTCCTTGAATAAGCTGTTTGTATAATCTGCATTAAAGATTAAAGTGGCATAGAATCTCTATGAAGTAAGGTGGCACCGCGGGGTAACTCGTCCTTATTTTATAGGGATTTTTATATTAGAAGGAGGAAATAATATGAATACTAAATTGGAAACTATTTTAAATGAAGCTTTAAAATCGTTAAATTATGAATATGAAACAAAAGTTGTTAAATCAAATATTGATGGTGTTGACTTTCAATGTGATGATGCATTTAAATTAGCTAAATCTTATCATAAAGCCCCTTACATGATTGCTGAAGAAGTAGTCGAAAAAATAAAAGAAAATGATAATTTTTCTGATTATTTCAAAGAAGTAAATGTCGCTAAACCAGGTTTCATCAATATCATTGTCAGTGACAAACTAATCAATGAATCATTAACTGAATTAATGCAAAAAGATAAATTAGGCGCTACTAAAGAAAATGAAACTATCGTTATTGATTACGGAGGACCAAATGTTGCTAAACCACTTCACGTTGGCCATTTAAGAACTGCAGTCATCGGACAAGCTATTAATAATATTTTAAAATTTAAAGGCAACAAAACAATTGGCGATGTTCATCTAGGTGATATTGGTGCCCAAATGGGACAAGTTATTTATGGAATCATCCATGATTTTCCAAATACTAAATATGAGGATATTGAATTTGATTTAAATTATTTAAATGTTACTTATCCTAAGATGAGTGCTTTATGTAAAGAAAATGAAGAAGTTCGTAAAGAATGTGCCGAAATTACAAAAAAATTACAAGAAGGAGACCCAAATTACCATATACTATGGCAAAAAATATATGACCTTTCGGTAAGTGATATTAAAAGAATTTATGATTATTTAGACGTTCATTTCGATTATTGGTATGGTGAAAGTGACGCTTATAAACAATTTCCAGAAATGATGGCCTATTTAGATAAACAGCCATGTGTTAGAGTAGATAATGGAGCTAAAATTATCGACGTTAAAGAAGAAACAGATAAAGTTGACATTCCACCTTGTTTAATTCAAAAAAGTGATGGAGCTTATCTATATGCCACATCAGATTTAGGTACTATTTGGCAAAGAAAGAAAGATTTTAACCCTGATGAAATAATTTATGTTGTCGATGCTCGTCAAAGTATGTATTTCACTCAAGTATTTAGAGCAGCTAAAAAAACCCATATCTATGATGGCAAATTAGTTCATTATGGTAATGGAACAGTTAATGGTAAAGACAATAAACCATTTAAAACTAGAACTGGTGGAGCTTTAAAACTTGATGATTTAATTGAGGAAGTAAAAAAAGAATTTATTAATTTACGTCCAGAAAATAAAAAAATGGATAAAGAAGATTTAGATAAAATTGTTGTTTCAATTTTAAAATTCGCTGACTTACAAAATGACTTAACTAGAAACTATATCTTTGATATCAAAAAATTCAGTGAAGTAAATGGTAAAACAGGTCCATATATCCTATATACATATTTAAGAATTAATAAATTACTAACCTCTAATGATGGAAAACTATCTGAAAAAATATATAATGATATAGATAGAAATTTACGTTTAAAATTATTAGAAGTAAGTTCTATAATAGATGAAGTTGCTAAAGAAAGAAAACCTCACATTATTGCTGGTTATTTATATGATTTAGCAGTTATTGCAAATAATTTTTATCAAACAAATCGCATTGCCGGTTTAGATGGACAAATCAAAAACGATTACGATATCATATTAACTTATAACAACCTAGTTCTAAAAACACTCCTAGAATTATTAGGAATTCAGATTCCAAAAACGATGTAAATTTATTGAAAAGAATTTCTAATTATGATATATTAATATTAAGATAGGAGATGGAAATATGGAAGACATGCGTAAATCTTCAGTAATTATGGTCTTACTAGCAGTAGTTTTAATTATGGCTATAGGCTATGCCGCATTTGCCCAACAATTAACAATTAATGGAAGTGCTGAAATTAATTCGACTTGGGATGTCCATATAGAAGACATTGCCGTTAATAATACAACATTAGATGCTGAAAATGTCAGTACATCTGTTGGTGATAATCATTTAAGTGCTACTTTTAATGCCAACCTTACTACTCCTGGTAGTAGTGTTACTTATGATGTAACAGTTAAAAATGGTGGGACCTTAGATGCTAAACTAGATTCAATTGTTTTTACTGATTCGAATAACGATGCTATTGTATACAGCTATTCAGGTATTAGTAAAGATGACGTAATTGATGCTGGTGGTACCCAAACATTTACTATTACTGTAACTTTTAATGATTCTTATACTACAATGCCAGAAAGTACAACTAGTAGTGTCACTATGAACTTAACTTATGTTCAAGGATAAACGTTAGAAATGAATACTTCTAACGTTTTTTTAATCGTATATTGTAGATTTTTTCTTGAAAAGATTTTGTAAATATGATAATATCATTATAGAGTAGAGTAACTACTTAGAATATAATAGGAGGGAAAAAAGATGGAAGCAAAACACAAAAATGCTCTAATTGGTGCACTACTAGCAGTAGTATTTGTTATGGCAGTAGGTTATGCGGCATTTGCTCAACAATTAACTATTAACGGAAGTGCTGACATTACTTCAAAATGGGATGTTCATATGGAAAGTGAAGGCGCTGACTATGTTCCAACTTCTACAATGGGAACAACTCCAACTGGAACAGTTAGAGTTGATGATGGTGGTCTAACTGCTAGTTTTTCAGCAAACTTTACAAGTCCAGGAGATAAAATCACATATACAATCCCAATTGTAAATGCTGGAACTTTAAACGCTAGATTAAGTACTATTAGTTTATCTAGTACAACTCCAGATATGGTTATTGATAATGGCGGTTTAACAGCAACTACTAAAGATGGTAATATCAAATACACTGTTACAAGTCCAGGAACTGGAACTTTAAATGCTAATAACGGAAGAGCTACAATTACCATTGTTGCTGAATATGTTGATATTGCTGGTGGTCAAGGAAATGCTCAAAATGTTACTGCTGATTTAACAGTTACAATGAATTACGTTCAAGCTTAAGCTTTACAGTCTTAAGCTTTTTATTTTAGTCAAATTCAAACATTTATATTTTTAAATTAAAAAACTTTATATCTCAATCTTGAAATGAACTAAGAAATATGATAACATCATTATTAGAGTAGGGAAACTACTTAGAATATTATGGGAGGGTAGAAAATGGAAAGTAAACACAAAAACATATTGATTGGAGCTTTATTAGCAGTAGTATTTGTCATGGCTGTAGGCTATGCCGCATTTGCGCAAACACTTACAATCAACGGTAGTGCAGAAATCACTTCAAGTTGGGATGTAAGATATGAAACAACGCAAAAAACAGGACAAGGAACAGCTGGATTTGTTGGTGGACAAACTCCAAGTGGAACTATTACTTATGACAATGCCGATCATAATGCTAATATCTCAGCTACTTTATATCAACCAGGAGATAAAGTAGTATTCACATTAACCATCAAAAATTATGGTACTATTCCTGCAACAGTGGGAGCTCCAACAGTTCAAATGGTTGGTGATGAAGATGAAAACCCAGGCGATTTAGTTGTTAGAAAAGGTAACATCAAATTTACTGTCACACCAGCATCTGGTGCTAAAATGGAACAAAATGGTACTGATACTATGACTGTAACCGCTGAATTTATTTCAAGTGCTACATCTGTTGGTACTGCTACAAGTGCTGACATGACCGTTAATATGAGTGCTTCACAAGCTGCATAGTTTGTGAAAAAAAGAAAAAACTTTTTAGTTTTTCTTTTTTTGTTCTTGAAGCAATTCTTAAAATATGATAATATCAATATAGAGTAGGGAAACTACTTAGAATATTATGGGAGGAAAGAAAATGGAAAGTAAACACAAAAACATATTGATTGGAGCATTATTAGCAGTAGTATTTGTAATGGCTGTAGGTTATGCGGCATTCGCCCAAACACTTACAATCAATGGTAGTGCAGAAATCACTTCAAACTGGCATGTAGGTTTTGATACTTCAAAAACAACCGATGAACCAGGTGTTGTTACTCCAAAAACTGGAGCAAATGGAACAACAGCTCCAAGTGGAGAAGTTAGTTATACTAATGATCAAAATGCAACTATCTCTGCAGATTTAGTTCAACCAGGAGATAAAGTTACATTTACATTAACTATTGAAAACTACGGAAACATTAATGCCAAATTAAACACACCAGTTGTTAGTTTAAATGGTGAGGGTTCAGACGAAAATGAAAATCCATTAATTGTTAAACAAGGTAATATTATCTTTACAGTAACTGCACCATCTCCAACTACAATTGATGAAGGTGAAACTGCTACTATGACTGTAACTGCTGAATTCGATAGTAGTGCTCAAAGTGTTGGTACTACAACATCATCAAGCATTACAGTTACTACATTAGCTTCACAAGCTGCATAGTTTGTGTCAATAAAAGAAGAACTACAAAAGTTTTTCTTTTTATTTATTGAACAATAACGAGAAATATGATAATTTTATTATAAAGTAGAGAAACTACTTAGAATATTATGGGAGGGAAGAACATGGAATCAAAACACAAAAATGCTTTAATTGGCGCACTTTTAGCAGTAGTATTTGTTATGGCCGTAGGATATGCTGCATTTGCTCAACAACTAACCATTAATGGTAGCGCTAGTATTAGTTCAAGTTGGGATATTGCATTTGATCAATCTAAAACAACAGGAGCTGGAGTCATTGATCCAGTTGCTGGTATGTCAGGAGGAACAAATCCATCAGGTACAATTGAGTATACTGATGGACATAATGCTACATTAACCGCCAATTTAGTTCAACCTGGAGATACAGTTACATTTACATTAACTATTCAAAATAACGGAACTATTTCTGCTAATTTACAACAACCAGTTGTCACTATGGCAGGTGATGAAGATGTAACTGCTTTAGTTGCTAGAAAAGGTAATATTCAATTTACTGTAACTAGCCCAACTCCAACTACTATTAATCAAAGTCAAGAGGCTACTATGACTGTCAAGGCTGAATTCCTTTCAAGCGCTACATCTGTAGGTGATGAAACATCAGCTAGTGTTGATATTACAGTAGACGCAGTACAAGCGTAAAACTTATGGAGAAAAGTCAAATGACTTTTCTTTTTCTATATCAAAGATTGTCCTTGAATAGAAATATAAAATGCGGTATATTATATTTAAAGTAGTAAAGAATACTTAAAAGAAAGGGTGGAAACATGGAAAGTAAACACAAAAACGCTTTAATTGGCCCACTTTAAGCAATAGTATTTGTTATGGCCGTAGGATATGCTGCATTAGCTCAGCAACTAACCATTAACGGAAACGTCGAAATCACTTCAAGTTGGGATGTTCATATGGAAAATGATGGGGCAAGCTATAATCCGGAATCTACAATGGGCACAACACCAACTGGCTCAGTTAATGTTGAAGAAGGCGGATTAACAGCCAATTTTACAGCTAACTTTACAAGTCTAGGAGATAAAATCACATATACAATCCCAATTGTAAATGTTGGAACACAAAATGCTAGATTAAGTAACATTACATTATCAAGTGATACTCCAGGTATGTATATTCAAGATTTAGTTGCTACTAGTGAGGATGGCAATATTAAATACACGGTTATAAGTCCAGGAACTGAAACTTTAAACGCCAATGATGGTAGAGCTACAATTACAATTGTTGCCGAATTCGTTGACAAAGCAGATGGACAAGAAAATGCCCAAAATGTTTCCGCTAATTTAACTGTAACAATGACTTATGTTCAAGCTTAAGCTCAAATCATGAGCTTTTTCTTTTTTTAAAATGTCAACAAATAAAAATGCCTAAAAATTTCCCGAATTACAGTTGTCAACTTTAAAATGTTATGTTATAATTCAATATAGAATAGTAGGGAAAACTATAAAAAAGGGGTATGAATATGAAAAACAACCTAATAATATATAGTTTATTAATTATATATTTCGTTTTAAACGTTTTTGTTATCGTCCCACTAAATCTCGATTATTATAATGAAATAATTCATCCGCTTATGTGGATTTTCATGTGTGGAACTGCTATTTTCTTAAGTCGAGATTCCAGTTTAAGGTTAAAAGGCGAGCAAGATAAAACACAAAGTTTGATTATTACGCTTATAATTTATATTATCGTTTACTTTTTATTAGGGCTAATTTTTGGGTTTGAAAAAACACCTTATTCAAAAGATATATTCAGTATTTTGAAAAACCTATGGTCATTTGCTGGCCTTATTTTCTTCCAAGAATTTATCAGAGAAGCCTTAGTAAAAAATGAAAAGAAAAAAAAGTGGAATTTTATTTTAATGACTATTATATTTATGTTGATTAATTTAAATTATTCTAATATTGGTAGTCATTTTACAAATTTGAAAGAGATATTTATCTATTCTTCAACCACTTTAATACCATCTATATTAGAAAGTGCTTTAGCAACTTATCTAGTATATATAGGTGGAGCCAAATTTTCTATAATTTATAGAGTGTTTATTACTGTTCCGCCATTTATTGTCCCAATCATTCCAAATTTAGATTGGTTTGCTACTGCGATAGTGGGAGTAACTTTACCACTCGCAATCTATATATATATGAACTATGTTCATGTAAATAGATCAGAAAGGCTGTCAAAAAGAGAAAGACGAAGCTATAATCCGGTTGTTTACGTTCCAATATTTGCCTTTATAGTATTACTTGCTGGATTTGTTATGGGCCTATTCAAATATCAACCAATTGCTGTTTTATCTGGTAGTATGTCACCGACTTTTAATCGAGGTGATGCCGTAGTAGTTAATAAACTTACTACTAAAGAAAAAGACGAATTGAAAAAAGGAGATATAATTCAATTTGTCAGTGGAACAAAATACGTTGTTCACAGAATTGTAGATATTACTAACGATAGTAAAGGTAACAAACAGTTCATCACCAAAGGAGATCATAACAACGCTGTAGATGCTGATAAAGTTGCTTTAGAAGATGTAAAAGGAAAAGTATCATTTGTTATACCGTTGATTGGATATCCATCAGTATGGCTAAGTGGTGCAATATCATAAGAAGGGGAGAAGAAAAATGAAACAAAAAAATGAAAATAAAATAATTTTAAAACAGTGGATTAGAGTATTCTTATTAATTGCTGTTATTGCCGCTGCGGTGGTATCTATTGTCTCTATTGTTAAAAGTTTAAACCCTGAACAATCGAGCCAAGAAAAATTATATTCTTATACATATACTTCAAATTTAAACTATAAAGTATATTTAAAAGATAATCAATTCTTTACATCACCTTATTTAGGTATGAACAAACAGTATATCACTTCATTAATTGATTATATCGATGTTGATGCATCTTACAATTTTAAGAGTACTAAAAAACTAGATTATAGTTACACTTATGCAATAGTTGCTACAGCTAAAGGATTATATCAAAATACTGATGGTGAAGATGTAGAAGTTTGGTCAAAAGAATATCCAATAGCTAATCAAGCTAGTCAAAGTGGCAGTGGTAATTCGTTCACAATCAGTAAAAACGTTCAATTAAATTATAATGAATATAATGATATTATGACTGATTTTCGTAATCAATTTGGTTTATCACTAGATGCTAGAGTTGATTTAAGTGTTGAAATAAATATTAATGCTGGATTAGCTGGAGAAAGTGATAAAGACATGCAAGCTACAAATACTATGACATTAGAAATTCCATTATTACAACAAACAATGAATATTAAACCTAACTATGTAAATAGTGGTGGAGATACAATTTATAAATCAGCAAATGAAACTGCTGATATCAATATTCCATTATTAATATTTGGTATTGTATTATTAATTATCTCATTAGTAGCATTTAAGATTTTAGCTAAGAGTTTACTTGCTGTAACTAGAAAATCAGAGTATGTTTTAGCACTTAACAAGATATTAAAAGAATATGCTGATATTATCGCTGAAACACATAACATGCCTGATTTAGAAAAATATGATGTTATTAATGTTAAAAACTTTAACGACTTAGTGGATGTTGAAGAAGAATTACACTCACCAATTCTTTACTTTGAAGTTAAAGAAAATGTAGAATGTGTATTTGTAATTGTAAATAATGCGACAGCATACAAATTTACTTTAAGAGAATCCGATTTTGATCACTTTGTAAAACAGGATTAGGACTTGAAGATTCTAATCCTTTTATTTTATTAAGAAAGAGAGGTATAATATGATCTGTCCAAAATGTGGGGTCGAGAATCCAGAAGGCTATAAAGTTTGTATACAATGTGGAATGGATTTTACCAATCCGACTAGTAGTAGGTCGGAAAATAACCAATTATCATCTTTAAGTGGTAATGCAAATAATTCAACTGGCCAATTAAACACTATAAATAACCAGATAAAGTCTAATTTATATAATCAAACAGTTGAAACTGCATCACAACAAGTAAACACAGTTAATCAACCAATCAATACCAATGGGGTTGTCCAAACTAATGAAAATAATATGAATAATCTTAAAAATGAAACTGTAAATTTAACTATGAATTCTCAAAATACTGCTAACAACATAACTAATTCAAATACTAGACAAACAGTTAATACCCCATCATTTACTACATCATATAATGAGCAATCACAGATAAATGATTTAAAAGATACTAATAAAATGTCACAAGGTATGGCTATGAATCTAACTAACAGTCAAATTCATAATAGTCAACAAAAAGTTCATAATTCTATTATTAGAAAAACTATCAAGAAAGACGCTAAATATCAAAAGAAAAGCATCCTAATGGGATGGCAAACTCTTATTATAGTTTTTATAGTAGGGTTATTTACCTTTACTATCATGAATATTATTACAGAAAGCCAAGCTAATCTATCAAATGTATCTTCCTTAATGGGTATAATTGTAGGATTTACAACAATTACTGTTGTTTCATTTTCTAAAATGATTATAATTTTAGCCATAGCTTTAATATTTATACAAATAATTTATTTTGGTATGACCCAAGTTGCTTTACAGATAAGTCGTGGAAAAACGGTTAAATTCTTCGATGTAATAACCTATCCATTTAAAAAAATTAAATCATTTTTGAAATATCTTGCTGTTATTATAATTTGGTCAATTATTACATCAGTTATTTGTTTAATACCTTATGCTGGTGCCCTAATAGCACTAATCTTATTTGTCTTTATTTGTCCATCGATAGTTATTACAGTATATAAATTAGCTGATGAGAATTATCAAAAAGTTTCATTGATAGAAGTAGTAAAAACATCATTTTATCAAACTAAAGGCCATAAAATGGAGTTTTATGCATTAATAATTAGTTCAATAGGTTGGATTATTTTATCTTTGTTGACCTGTGGAATCCTTGCTATATGGGTAAATCCATATATAACAATGATTATAACTAATTATTACCGTTATGTAATTGGTGAAGCAGAATTTAATGATGCAAAACCAGGGGTAAGTAATGCGACTATTATTGTCGCTGGAATTATCGCTTATATAGTAGTGATTTTAATGGTAATTGGTTTAACCCTACATATATCAAATCAATCCAATCAAATAAATAATAACAGCGATTATAATTATGAAGATGATTATAATAGTACATATATTAAAGAAATGAATGGCATAAGATTGTATGTTCCATCTGCTTTCACTCACAGTAGCAATGACAACTATGATGATATTTATGTTAATAACGTAAATACTGCGTTTATTGGAACTACAAGTATTAACTTTGTTAATATTAATTCATTAGACGATTACATTCCAGATTTTATAACATCAAAAAGTGAACAAAATTTTACTTGTCAAACGCCAAATTATCAAAATATAAATGGAAATAGTTGGGCCAAAATTTATTGTACGTCCTCAACTCAAATTGCCTATGTTTATTTTTCTTTAAAAGATAGCACCGTTTATATAGTTGATTTTACTATGAATAATGATGTTATGTCGTTATATTCCCCTTATATAACTGATATTGAAAAGAGTTTAGATTTAATTGATTGAGTGTTAAGCACTCTTTTTTTAAACAATCATAATCATTTAGTGGCTAAAAATTTAGCTTACTAAATCTTTAATCTTTTTTTCTGTTTCATCAAGTAAAATAATTCGCCCTTTATAGTTTCTTAAATATATATTTTGGTGGTTTAAAATTGTTGTATATCTACCATGAATAATCGGAAAATAATTACCAATATTATTCTTTAAATATTTTCCATCTTTTCTAAATGTTTTTAAAATCATTAAGTCGGGTTTTCCATAAACAATCTTTTCTGTAGGATAACAGTACTTTTCCATTCCATAATCAGGAACTTCAGGAGAAATAGTCGATATTTTAACTCCTAAACTATGCAAAAAATTGACTGTTTCACTATTTGTAATATTAAGTGGATAATCCGCAATCACCACATTGTTTTTACTATATTTGTAAATGCCACCAAGTTCGCTTACTAATAATTTCTCATTTTTATAATCAAGAAAATTATTCATTATTCTAGGTAATTTATAAAATACATTTTCGCCTTTGTATTTTTTATACAATTCATAATCTTCAGTATATATTCGCCCTTTACCTAAGACACATTTAAGTTGTTCTTCATTTCTAACTAAAATGCTCATAGAATCATTATTTTGTTCGATAATCTTTTTCTCATATTTAAAATTAACCTTATTATTACATTCACATCTCTTTGAAATAAGTTCATCACAAACTTTTCTTCTAAGTTCATTGAGAAAGCTCATTGGGATAAATACATCATCTAATTGAATCTCACATTTATCTAAATAAAATGGGGTAGAACCGAGTTTGTTTAATTTAGAATAAACTTCTTCTTTAGTTGTAGATTTATTTCTCGCTTTATCTAAAACAATTGATTTTTCAGTAATTTCATTAGTTCCATCACTAATCAATAATTCTAAATTTTGATTAACTAAAGCTTTTAATTTAAAGGTAATTGGAATTTTCTTCGAACTAACTTTATTAATCATTTCCATCAATTTCTTAGAAATAGTCTTATTCACATTATCTTTACTACTAAGCCCAATTTTATTATCAACTACCGCAATCTCACCTTTATTTACATGATTTACTAGTAATCCTTTTTCATTATAAAGTTTATTGATAATCATTCCTTTAGAACTCTCACAAAATCTTATCCCATCTTCTTGTACTAAATCGTGATTCAACTTAATAAATATTTTATGTTCGTTAACTTTAATTACTTTACCAAGTGGAGAACCTAAATGATTAGGCGTTTTGATATTATAAATATTATCATTGAATAAATATCCTTGCGTAAATTCTCTGTTGAAAAGCGTTGTTAAATTATACATCTCATCTTCAGTAATAGTAGGGTTACCTCCCAAATAATATTCATCGATAAGTCTTCGGTATACTTTGGTTACATAACCTACATATTCTGGACTTTTCATTCTGCCTTCAATTTTCAAACTATCGATTTTTAAATCTAGTATTGACTTAATATTATTGACTGAGCACAGTTCTTTAGTACTAAGTAAATATCTCCCATCAGTTTTTATTTCTTCTTTATCATCATATAATTTATAAGGTAATCTACATGAACCCGTGCAGCTACCTCTATTACCACTTCTACCACCATTTAAACTGCTAAAAAGACATTGTCCACTATAAGATACACATAAAGCTCCATGAATAAATATTTCCTTTTCGATAGGGCATTTTAAACCTTTTATTTCATCTATACTCATCTCTCTAGCTAAAACAGCTCTTGTAACTCCCATCTCATGAAGTAAACGTAAACTCTCATCGTTGTGACAATTAATCTGTGTTGATGCATGAATCTCTAAATTAGGAATTAATCTTCTAACTAAATTAATCATTCCTAAATCCTGCATAATAACCGCATCGACACCAATTTCATATAAAAACTTCATATAGTCTAAAAAATCTTCTATTTCATTTTCAAACACTACTGTATTCGCTGTCACATATAATTTAACCCCATATAGATGACAATATTTTACAGCTTCTTTAAGTTCAGAATTAGAAAAATTAGGCGCAAAAGCTCTCGCTCCAAATGCCTTCCCACCAACATAAACCGCATCCGCACCATTATTACAGGCCGCTATTAAAGTTTCCATATTACCCGCTGGACTTAAAAGCTCAGTTCTCATAAAATCACCCCGCAAAAATACATCAGTATTATATCACGGGTTGGTTGACTTTGACCACCAATTAATTTATAATTTAAATAGAATAGGTGATCACATGAAAAGAAATAAAAGAGGTTTTACTTTAGTTGAATTAATAGCTGTTGTTGCCATATTGGGACTAATTGCTTTAATTGTTTATCCAGCTATTGGTTCGGTAATCAGAAACTCTAGGGAAAGCGCATATAATGATCAAGTGGCAGTTATTGAATCAGCTGCTAAGAACTGGAGTATCGATAACGCAAGTACTCTTCCAGATAATGGAACCGTTTATCGTCTTTCCGTCAATACATTATTAGAAGAAGGTTATATTTCAAATGATGAGGTAAAAGATCCTCGTAATAGTAGTAAAAATTTAACTGGTAATGTCGAAATAAAATATGATAGTAGTATTAAACAGTTTACTTATAAATATGTTGATAGCGCTTCTAAATCAAATGAAGTATCCGTAAACAACTTATCGACAACTATCATCAATAACTCTAAAAAAAAAGATGTTTTAGTAGCTAATAACGGCATATATAAAGGGGATAATCCAGATAATTATTTAAAATTAGATGGTAAATTATGGCGCATTTTAAGTAATAATAGTGATGGTAGTATTAAAATCGTCAGCAACGAACAAACAGCTCAAATTTCTTGGGATAACGAGGGTAATACCAATTTTGATGACTCTACTGTCAAAACCTATTTAAATAGTACTTTTTATAATAGTTTAAATAGTGTTGAAGAATTTAAATCATCAGACTTCTGTTTAGCTTATAATGATGATGAATGCATTAATAGCGAAAATATTACTGTAGGACTATTAACTACAGAAGATTATTTAAATGCTTCCAATAACTTAAAATGTATCTCAGGTAATGAAGCTGAATGTACAGTTGGTAATTACTTATCAGATTTTTCTGAAACCAATGGCCCAGAATATACTTTAAATAGTTCAAACGGTAATATTTATGTTATAAATCAAGGGTTAATCAGTACTGTAAATAGCAACGCCACATTGAATGTTCGTCCAGTTTTAACTGTTGATGAAAACGTTAAAATAGTGGGCGGTACTGGTTCAGAAACTAATCCATATGTCGTTAGTAGCATTTGAAAATTAATATAAAATATAGTATAATGTTTGAGGTGATATAATGAAAAACTTTTTTAAAACCCACAAAAAACAATGTATGATTGGTGGAATCGCTTTTTTAGTCATATTTTTCTTAATATTAATATGGTTATTTATTGTCCCTGTCTTCAGTAATAACAAATACGGAGACCGTCTTGATGGTATTAAAGATCACAAAATCTCATCAGATACTGTTAAAGATATTGAAAATTCATTAAAAGAAAACGATAAAGTAACTGATGTTACATACAATAATGAAGGTCGTATCTTAGACTTTATCCTCACTGTCAGTAATGATATGAGTACTGAAGATGCTAAAAAATTAGGGGATACCATTTTAGATAAAATTTCAGATGACGATAAGAAATATTATGATATTCAAATCTTAATCGATACTGAAGAAGAAAACGACAATTACCCAATCGCTGGATACAAACATAAATCAGAAGATAATTTCACATATGGAAATGAGGTTGGAAGCAGTGAATAAAAAAATCGGAATAATTGCCATAGTAGTTGTATTAATTTTAGGGTCTATCGGCATAGTCCGTTTTTTTACTAAAGAGGACAAAAACACCGCTTTAACTGTCGTTGAAAAAAAATGGATTGAAGACAATAAAAATGACGTTATTGACTTTGCGGCTTTAAGTAATGTTCCAATTGTCAGTGATAATGGTAGTGGATTACTTTTCGATTTCCTAGATGACTTAGAAACCGAAACTGAACTTGTATTCAACAAACTATCATATGATAATAACGAAGAGAGTACCACAGAATATTCGCTTGCTAAAAAAAATGAAGTATCTTCAGATGATTTAGTTTTATATCAAGATAACTATATTTTAGTAACTAAAGAAAATGAATATTACACCGATGTTGATGAAATAAAAGATTTAACTATTGGTGTTTTAAATGATGATCAAAAAGCTATTGAAGAGTATTTAACTGGCTCATCTAATATTACTTATAAAACATACGATTCAAATGATGCTGTTTTAAATGCTTTAACCAATAATGAAGTAACAGCCATTGCTTTACCAAAACTTGACTATTTGGAAAGTATTTTAACCTCGGATGATATACATATATCTTATAATATTACTGAATATAAAATAAATTATGTAATTACTTTGGGTGATAATGAAAGATTAAATACCATTCTTACTAAATACTTTAATAGATGGAAAGAGAGAAACCTTAAAGATTCTTTTAATACTTATTTAGCTAGTACTTATTTCAACTATAAAGATATTTCTGAAAAAAGCCAAACCGATTTTCGAAGTAAAAGATATACTTATGGTTTTGTAGCAAATGCCCCATATGACGTTACGATAAATGGTAGCTTACAAGGTTTCAATCACTCTATCATTAGTGATTTTGCAGCTGCCGCTGGAATCGAAGTAGATTATAAACAATACTCTTCTGTTGAAAGTATGCTTAATGATTTCAAAAAAGGTGACTTAGATGTTATCTTAAATAATTTTAATAATAGTGGTTTAAATAATATATATAGAACCATTCCAGTTTATGATAGTAAAATAGCCATTATTACTGATAAAGATACCGACTTAGTCGTCAATAATGTTTCTTCATTAAAAGACACAACTGTTTTAACTATAAAAAACAGTAAAATAGCACGATATTTAAAATCAAATGATATAAAAATAAAAGAATTTGATAACATTAGAGATTTAATAAATAATATTAATGAAAATGATGTTGCCGCCATCGATGAATATACTTATGATTATTTTGTTAGATCGGACTTAAAAGATTATAAAAACCTTCATACTTTAGATATTGAAAATAATTATGGATTTATTTCTAACAGTAATAATAAAAATTTAAATGAATTCTTTAATTTTTATCTTTCATTTATAAATACAAAAGAAATGACTCATGAAAGTTATAGAAATTTACTTTTGGAAAATAATAATAGTAAGAATTTACAATTGATTTTAAGTTGTTTAGTCATTGTTTTACTAGCCATTGCTGGTATTATCACTAAAATTGTTTTAGGCAAGAAAAAAGATATTAATAGTAAACTTTCTAAAACTGATAAACTTCGTTATGTCGACACACTAACATCTCTTAAAAACCGTAATTATTTAAATGATAATATGGATGCTTGGGATAATAGTGAAGTCTATCCACAATCAGTAATTATTATTGATTTAAATAACATTGCCTATATTAATGATAACTTTGGTCATGCTGAAGGTGATAAAATCATTGTTGAAGCTGCTAGTATCTTAATTAATCATCAATTAAAAGATAGTGAAATCTTAAGAACTAATGGTAATGAATTCTTAATCTTCATTATCGGTCATGACGAAAAATCAATTGTTACATATATTAGAAAATTAAATAAAGAATTTAAAGAATTGTCACATGGCTTTGGTGCAGCCATTGGTTATAGTATGATTACTGATGAAATCAAAACTATTGATGATGCTATAAACGAAGCCACTTTAGACATGCGAAATAATAAAGAAGAAGTTAAAAATTAAAATGAAAGGGAAGAGGCAGTATGATAAAATCTTACTTAAAAAGAATCTTTAATTTAATTACCAGACCAGAGATGAAAATATTGCCAGGTCAACTTGCCTTTTTCCTTGTTTTAGCTATTTTTCCATTACTAACCTTGTTGGGTTATGTTGGTTCACAAATGATATTTCTTTTTGAACCTCTAATTGATACTGTCGGAAAAATTGTTCCAGAAAATGTCATGCAAATAATTTTGCCGTTCATTCAAAGCAGTCATATAACGGGAAATGTTCTTTTCTTTATGATTGTTGGCTTTATCTTAGTTTCCAACGGTACATATTCAATAATTATAACTTCAAATGAACTTTATAATATTAAAAACGATGATTATATTAAAGATAGAGTTAAAGCTTTCTTTATGATTATTCTTTTGATGTTTTTATTTATCTTTATCTTTGTCGTTCTAGCATATGGCAACATTATTATTGAAAAAATACTAGATTTAGATGCATTATCTTCGATAAGTTCTCATATATATTTAGTATTTGTCTTATTAAAATGGCCAATTGCTTTCGTTTTAATCTTCTGGATTTTAAAAATTATATACACCATTTCTCCAGATGAAAAAATATCGAGTAAATATATGAATAAAGGTGCTTTATTTACGACTGTGTGCTGGATAGTAACTACATCCATTTATTCATATTATGTTTCTCATCTAGCCAATTACACTTTATTTTATGGTAGTATCTCTGGAATTATTGTTATGATGATTTGGATATATATTTTAACATATATCTTTGTAATGGGTATTGCTATAAATGCTGATGAATATAATCGCTTTAAAAAGCAGAATAAAAAAGAAAAATTAGAGAACAATAAATAGTGGGCATATATTTATTACCGGTATATGCTCACCCGCAGACTACTAGTACTGAAGAGATTTAACTGTGAATCCAAACCAGTATTAAAGGTAATAGTCTCCTAGTGGCGTTTAACGCCACTTTTTATATCTCTAAAAGTAAAGCAAATCTTAAAGTTATCTTAAATACTTTTTTTTATATAAAAAACGTGCTATAATGTTAAAAGTAATTGAGGTGGAATATGAAAAAATTTGGTCATAGATTAATAAATATTCTAGAAATGTCTAAAGACAAAGTAATCTATTTTTTCAAAAACAATGTTTTATTTACAACATTTATCATAACTTCCTTGATTAATGGTTGTTTGATTCGTTTTTTAACAGTAAAAAATTATACAGCTATATCTCCCATATTGGCTGATTTGGCTTTTATTCTATTTGTTGGTGCTTTTGCTTATTGTTTTAAGCCCAAAAATAGATTTAAATATTTTTTGACATGTTCGATTATTTTGACATTAATTTGTTTAATCAATTCTATTTATTATACAAACTATGTGTCATTTACATCGTTCTCACTTTTAGCTACCTCCCTTCAACTTGGAGGCGTTACCGGTGCATTAAAAACCATTATGGAGTTAAAAGATTTCTGTTATATTTGGGCTCCACTAACTTTAATATTTGTTCATCGTAAACTTTTAAAACAAGGTTACTATGAAAAGTTAAAAATTAAAGATAAACTTAAAGTGAGTGTTTTAAAAGTCTTAGTAGCTGCAGCCATTGTTTTAGGATTTTTCGTTTCTACATTAACTGGAACCGATATAAGTAGATTATATAAACAGTGGAATAGAGAATATGTTGTTATGAAATTTGGTATTTATGTCTATCAAGGAAATGACTTAATTGCTAGTTTAAAACCACAAATAAGTCCATTATTTGGATATGATACAGCTGCCAAAGAATTCCGTGATTACTATGAAGAAAATACTCGTGAAGATACTACTAATAAATATACCGATATATTTAAAGGTAAAAACGTCATTGTTATTCATGCTGAAAGTATTCAAAATTATTTATTAGATACTGAAATTAATGGTAAAGCCATCGCTCCTAATTTAAAAAAATTAGCCGATGAAGGTATGTATTTTTCTAATTTTTATTCTCAAGAGAGTGTTGGAACTAGTAGTGATACTGAGTTTACTTATAGTACATCTTTGCTTCCAGCAAGCAGCGGAACTGTTTTTGTCAGTTATTGGGATAGAGAATACCCATCAATTCAAAAATTCCTGAAAGATGAAGACTATTATGTCTTTAGTATGCATGCTAACAAAGGAAATATGTGGAATAGGGAAGTTATGCATAAACAATTGGGATACGATAAATTCTATTACTATGATAAAGATTATGATATTGATGAAGTTATTGGTTTAGGTCTTTCAGATAAATCATTCTTTAGACAGTCAGTTCAAAAAATAAAAGATATATCTGAAAAACATGATAAATATTATGGAACTTTAATTATGCTTACTAACCACACACCTTTTGAAGGCGTAGAAGACCAAACAGATTTAGATTTAACATATCATTACACTAAAACAGATGAAATTACCGGTGAAAAAACTGAAGTTGTTAACGATTATCTAAGTAATACAACATTAGGTCGTTATTTTACAACGGCTCATTATGCCGATGAAGCTATTGGTGAACTAGTAGACGAACTAGATAAAGAAGGATTACTAGAAGATACTGTTTTAGTTATATATGGTGACCATGACGCCAAAATCAAAAGATCAGAATATGATTACTACTACAACTACAACCCTGAAACCGATTCTAAACTTTCAAGTAGTGATCCAAACTATGATGAATTTACAAAATATGATTACGAACTAAACCGTAAAGTACCACTTATCATCTGGACTAAAGATGAAGACTTAAGAAAGAAAATAAATACCGAGATTACAAGTATAACTGGCATGTATGATGTTCTTCCAACTTTAGGTAATATGCTTGGTATTTATGACAAATATGCTTTAGGTCATGATGTCTTCAGTACTGATGATCACTATGTTGTTTTCCCTAATGGAAACTGGATTACTGATAAAATGTATTACGATAGTCAAAACGGTGAAGCAATTGTCTTTGATGAAGACTCTGTTATCGATAAAGATTATATTTCTAAATATACCGAAATAGCTGAAAAAGAAATTGCAGTTTCTAACGACATTATAGTTCATGATTTAATTAAGAAGACTGAAGAGTCAGATGAAGTAATAAAAGGAGGGCAAAAATGAAAAAGAAACGTAAAATAAACGTCAAAAGAGTGGCTATTCTAATTATCTTACTTGTATTAATTATTGTAGGTATTGTTCTAGGTGTATGTAAATTAACTGCCAAAGATAGTGATACGAAAGAAGTCAAAGAAGTAGCTTCTATCGACGCTTATGGATATACCCTAAAAGATAATGCCACCGCCTATTATAAAAAATTGTTTAAAGAGTTAGAAAAAGTCTTAACTGCCGATGAAGTTGATGAAGAAAAATATGCTGAATTAGTAGCGCAAATGTTTATGGCTGATTTCTTTAATTTAGATAATAAAATAAGTAAAAATGATGTCGGTGGAGTACAATTTGTTTATGCTGATTATCAAAGTGACTTTGAAAAATATGCCATGGATTCTGTATATAAAACAGTCGAAAGTGACGTTTATGGAGATCGTGAACAAACCTTACCAGAAGTTAAGGGCGTTACAGTAACCAAGGTTAAAAATGACAGCTATACTTATGGTGAAAATACCGACGATAATGCTTATATATATAATTTTGAAGTAGAGTATAAAGAAGATTTAGGCTATCAAACTGAGGGTAGTTTAACTCTAATTCATAATGGTAATAAAATCGAAGTTGCGTCAATGAGTGAAAAAAGTGCTAGTGAATAGGACTTTTTTTCTATATTATGTTATAATTATTATAGGTGAGTACGATGAAAAAAAATAATATTGTCATAACATTTCTAATAGCTATTGTTTGTATTATGGCTATAAGCTATGCCGCATTCTCGACAACTTTAAATATTAATGGCACTGCCAACATCGATAGTAATTGGGATATTAAAATTACTGATGTTATCACCAAAAATATTGTAGGTGATGCAACTAAAGCTTTTGAACCAGTAGTTTCTGATACTTCCGCAACTTTTAAAACTAATTTAGTGAGTCCTGGTGACAGTATGACATACACTGTTACTGTTACTAATAATGGAACTGTCGACGCCAAAGTTGGAAATATTGAAATGACTGAATCTCAAAATCCCGCAATTGTCTTTTCAACATCTGGTATTAATGAAAATGATTTATTAAAAGCCGGAGAAAGTCAAAAATATGATGTAACTATTGCTTATAATAGTAATATAACTTCCCAACCATCAGAATTATCTGGAACCTTAACGGTAAAACTTAATTATGTCCAAAATGGATAATTAAGTTTTTTTGTGTTTTTTTCCTATTTAATGAATATATTAATATAGGTGATACATATGGAAACAAAAGAAAAATTTAAAGACTTTGTTAAAAGTAATCCGATTCTTTTAAAACATGTTAAAGATGGTAAAATGACCTGGCAACAATTCTATGAAATATATGATCTCTATGGTGAAGACAAAGAAGCATGGAAAGATTATTTAGTCAAAGAAAGTACTCCTGTAAAACAGAGTACAAACTTTGATTTATCTAATTTTATTAAAGGCTTAGATTTAGATGGAATTCAAAATGGTGTTACTAGCTTACAAAGAGTTTTAAGTTTACTTCAAGATATGTCATCCAATAAAACTAGTACTCAAACTAATACCTATAAGCCAAGACCAATATATAAACACTTTGATGATTAATGACTCTAGATTTACAATTTAAAATAAAAGAAAACGAAAACTATCTGAGATATCTTCGCCAGCACGCTTATTGGTATAAAACCTTAAATAGAACACCATGGGAATTCAAAAGATTTGAAGAAGAAGTCAAAAGAGAATATCATCTATCAAAAGTGGATAGACTAGAAAGAGCTTTTAATACCTTTGAAATGCTCGAAAAAATATTGGTTAGTTTCCAATAATGTGTTAAAATATAAACGGTGATTAATTATGCGCATTATAAGTGGAAAGTATAAAGGAAAAAAATTAAATGGCTTTAATATTGAGGGTACAAGACCTACCATGGATAGAGTCAAAGAATCATTATTTGGTATGATTCAAACTTATATTCCAGATAGTATAGTTTTGGATTTATTTGCTGGTAGTGGTGCTTTAGGATTAGAAGCCGTAAGTAATGGTGCTAAAGAGTGTTACTTAATTGACAATAATGTAGAAGCTATTAAAACCATTAAAGAAAATAGTCAAAACTTTGAAGAACAGTTAAATATTATTCATATAGATTATAAAAAGTTTTTAAAAACAACCGATAAAAAATTTGATATTATTTTCTTAGATCCGCCTTATAAAGAAAAACAGTTAGATACTTCTTTGCGCATAATCGAAGAAAGAGGCCTATTAAATGAAAATGGAATTGTCATCTGTGAATATGAAATAGGAGAGCCTCATACCAACCTCGAACTAATTAAAGAAAAAAGTTACGGTCCTAAAAAAATTAAAATATATAAAAATAACTTATAAATGGTAAAAATACCATTTTTTTTATAAAATTAATTTTTTTTAAAGGATTTCACCTTCAAAACGTCGTATATAAAATATAAGGGAGGTGAAATAATTAGAAAATATCCTTTTGTCAAGCAACGTGGAATTAAAGATTGCGGTCCAGCCTGTGTGCAGATGATATTAAAGTTTTATCACGGGTATGTAAATATGGACAAGCTAAGCGAGATGATGAATACCAATCAAAATGGTACAACCGCTTACAACATCAAAGAAACATTGAATTCTTTAGGTTTTAAAAGTGCCGGAATAAAATCACAAGATGTTTTAAATCTCAAATTACCTTGTATCGCACATGTAACAATTAATGGCTCCTACAAACATTACATTGTCATCTATAAGGTAAATCAAAAAAGAAAAACATTAATGATTGCCGATCCTGCTACAAACCTAAAAACAATGTCTTTTCAAGATTTTTATCAAATATGGAGTGGAGTTACTATTCAAATGAGGCCCATTTCACAAATCGTTTCTGAACCTGAGCCTCAAGTTTTAAGATTTCTTTTTCATTATATAAAAAAACATTCAAGATTAGTAGTTATTATATATGTCCTTTCTATATTTGTTGGTATCTTGTCGGTATTAACTTCACTCTTCATACCAGCTATTATCAATAGTAAAAATAACGTCACAAACCTACTTCTAATTTTTTCTTTAATTTTTGTTACTAAAAATCTCTCATTATTCTTGAAAAATAAGTTGCTTTTAAAATTTAATATATTTCTTGATGAAGAATTATCTATGGATATTTTTAAAAATATTTTAAACCTTCCTTATCGTTATTACCGCCGTAAAACCACCGGTGAAATCACTAGCTATTTTAATGACCTTTCGATAATTAGAAACGCTATAAATGAATTTATTCAAACGGTTTTCCTCGAACTTCCATTAATTTTAATTATAAGTATAATCATTTTTAGTATTGATCCTTCTGTCTTAATAATAACTTTTATCAGTGTTTTACTTTTCTCACTAATTACTTCGATTTACCAAAATAAGCAAAAAGTATGGATCTCAGAAATGATTAGAACAAAAGCTTTAAATAGTTCATACATCGTAGAAAGTATCATTGGATTTGAAACCATTAAAAATTTAAATATTACTCCTAAAATATATAATGCATTTAATCACAAATATCAAAATTTTATAAATAGTCAAAAGAAATTATCTACTAATGAGGAAAAACACAATTTATTTAAAAACATTTTAGAAACTTTAAGTACATTTTTAATTGTCACATTTGTCATTAAAAAAAGTAATGGTGATTTAACGCTTTTTGTCACTTTGTTTATTTTATCTTCATTACTTATATCTTCTTTTAAAAATCTCTTTAACTTTAGTTATCAAATCAATGAAGTTAAAACTGCTTTAAGTAATATAGCCGAACTAACTACCAAAAAATCAGAAAACATAAAACCTCTTAAAGCAAGTGGTGATATTGTTATTACTAACTTAAATTATACCTTTAACCAAGATAATCATGTTTTAAAAAACATTAATTTAAAAATACCTAAATCGAGTAAGGTTATGGTAACAGGTGATAGTGGGAGTGGTAAATCAACACTCTTTAAAATTATCAAAGGTTACTATAAAGATTATCGAGGTAGTGTTAAAATAGGAAAGAAAGAAATAAAGAAATATAATTTCAATAATATTTTATATGTTTCTCAAAAAGAAATACTATTTACTGGAACCTTAGAAGATAATTTAAACTTAAAAAAGAAAAATCCTAAAAACACTAAAATATGTGAAATAGATAAATTTGTAAAAGGAAATTATTATCAAATAATTGAAGAAGATGGTTTTAATTTATCTGGTGGTCAAAAACAGCGAATTGTCTTAGCCAGAGCTTTAAATGATTTTGACATTATAATTATTGATGAAGGATTAAATCAAGTAAGTGTTGACATGGAAAGGAGAATTTTAAAAAACTTGATGGAAACCTACAAATCTAAAACCATAATTTACATTTCACATAGACTAGATAATTTGGATTTATTTGATAAATATATCAAATTACAAAAAGGAAAAGTGGTTGTCGATACTACGCGTAATAACTAGAAAGGGGATTTATGAATTTAAGTAATAGGGAAATGATGCAAGTAAGTGGCGGAGGCTATGGTCTTTGGGCCGCCTTAGGTGGTGTAATAACCTTCCTTATAAGTGCTATCGAAGGCTTTTTAAATCCAATAGAATGCGGTAAATGATTATCAAAGATAAAGACTTAAAAATGATTAGCGGAGGTACAATTACCGCTACATTTATCAATGCAATAGTCAAAGGATTAAGTCTTATAATCGAACTTGGAAAAAGCCTTGGTTCGTCATTTAGAAGAATTACATCAGGTGCCACTTGCAGTTTAGAGTAAGCGAAAGCTTACTTTTTCTGTTATATTTTTACATTTTTCCTTGAAAACGAATAATTACCGTGTTATAATATCCTTAGCCAAGAAGGGAGGGATTTTTATGACAAAAGTAGTAGTTAGAAATGGCAATGTTGATGGTGCATTAAGAAACCTAAAAGCTGCCAATAGTAAAGATGGCTCCCTAGCACAATTAAGAGAAAAACAAGACGGTTACTTAAAGCCAGGAGTTAGAAGAAGAAATGCTAAAAAAGAAGGCATTAAAAACACTCGCCGTCGTAACCGCCGTGAAAATCGCGGATATTAAAAGAAGGCCATTATATATGGCTTTTTTCTAAAGGAGGGGAATTATGCGTAATCAAATTTTAGAAGATTTAAAAACAGCTATGAAAAATCAAGATAAAGAAAAATTATCAGTTATCAGAATGGTTAAAGGTGCCATTCAAATGAGTGAATTAAATAAAAAACATGAATTGTCTGATGAAGAAGTAATTGAAGTGATCTCTAAAGAAATAAAATCTCGTAAAGACTCCATTAATGAATTTGAAAAAGGCGGCAGAGAAGACCTTGTTCAAAAAACACAATCTGAAATTGATATTTTATCAGAATATCTTCCAAAACAATTAACTGAAGAAGAATTAAATGAAGTAATTGATAAAGTATTTGCTGAAGTTAAACCAGAGTCTTCTAAAGAAATGGGTAAAGTTATGAAGGAACTAAAACCATTAGTTAATGGTAAAGCCGATATGGGATTAGTTAGTAAATTGGTTAAAGAAAAAATAGAAAAGAAGTAGACTGAAAAGTCCACTTCTTTTAATATTATGGTCCAGTAGGTCCAGTAGGTCCTGTAGGTCCCGTAGGTCCCTCTGGTCCAGTTGGTCCTGTAGGTCCCGTAGCACCTGTTGCTCCATCTGGTCCAGTAGGACCGGTTGCTCCAGTAGCTCCAGTTGCCCCTGTTGGGCCAGTAACGGTACTTGCTGGTCCCGTAGGTCCAGTAGGTCCTGTAGGTCCTGCCACTGTACTTGTTGGACCAGTAGGTCCGGTAACTCCTGTAGGTCCGGTTGCCCCAGTAGCTCCAGTAGCACCAGTAGCTCCAGTTGCCCCTGTTGGTCCTGTAACGGTACTTGCTGGTCCCGTAGGTCCTGTAGGTCCCGTAGGTCCTGCCACTGTACTTGTTGGACCGGTAGGCCCTGTAACTCCTGTAGGTCCAGTTGCCCCAGTAGCCCCAGCTGGACCAGTAGGTCCAGTTACACCAGTCGCACCTGTGGCCCCTGTTGCCCCAGTAGCTCCTGCTGGACCAGTGGCACCCGTTGGACCAGTAGGTCCGGCTACTGTACTAGCAGATCCTGTAGGTCCCGTAGCGCCAGCCGGTATTGTTAAGTTTAAAAATAAGTTTGGTGTCGTTCCGGTTATGCTAGCTGCAGCTTGTGAACCAGGTGCGCCAGTTGTTACAGTTCCAATTGTAATTGTTGGAGTAGCTCCTGTTGCTCCAGTCGCACCTGTGGCCCCAGTTGTCCCGGAAGGCCCCGTAGGTCCCGTAGGGCCAGTAGGTCCAGTTGCCCCAGTAGCCCCAGCTGGAATACTAAAAGTTAATATTGCATTTTGATTAGTTCCCGTGTTAGATACTGTTGCCGGTGTTCCAGGAGCTCCAGTAGTGGTTGTTCCAACAACTATGGTTGCCGGTCCCGTCGGACCAGTCGGACCAGTAGGTCCAACATTTCCAATTTGTGCTTGACAGCGACGTCCTTCTTCCAATATTTTATCTATCTTATTACAGTTATTGTTTTTCATACCCGCTCTCCTTTCTTTACTATTTTATGTATTAAAATAAATAATGTTTAAATTTTTATTTAAAAAAGTACAATTTAAAACATAAACTTAAAATATCTTTATAAAATAAGGAAAAATAGTAAAAATAATTGTTGTAAAATCATATAATTATGTTATAATATTATTGGCTTTTTTAAAACACATGAATATGGATTTGTGCGCCTAGTGCCTTTCAAGGTGGTGCACTTGTTAAAATATTCAGAGGATAATAACAAAAGGAGGAATGAAGTATGGCCGTTGTGTCAATGAGTTATTTATTAGAAGCTGGTGTTCACTTCGGACACCAAACTAAAAGATGGAACCCTAAAATGAAAGAGTACATCTTTACAGCTAGAGATGATATTTACATTATCGATTTACAAAAAACTGCTAAAAAAATTGAAGAAGCTTATGCTGCTTTAAAAGAAATCGCTGCTAATGGCGGTAAAGTTCTATTCGTTGGAACTAGAAAACAAGCTGCAGAAGCTGTTAAAGAAGAAGCTTTAAGATCTGATTCATTTTACGTTAACGAAAGATGGTTAGGTGGAACATTAACTAACTTCAAAACAATTAGAAGAAGAGTTAAAAGATTAGAACAAATCGAAAAAATGGAAAAAGATGGAACATTCGAACTTTTACCAAAAAAAGAAGTTGTTCACATCAAAAAAGAATATGCTAAATTAAATAAATTATTAGCTGGTATTAGAGATATGTACAAATTACCACAAGCAATGTTTATTGTTGACCCATCTAAAGAAGAAATCGCTATTAGAGAAGCTAGAAAATTAAATATTCCAGTATTTGGTATTGTTGATACTAACTGTGATCCAGATATGGTTGATTATGTAATTCCTGGTAACGATGATGCTATCAGAGCTGTTAAACTAATCGTTGGTGTTATGAATAACGCTATCGTTGAAGCTAATGGTGGTAAAATCGTTGATTACACAAGCGATAATCGTAAAGATGAAAAAGGCGAAGACATCATGAAAAAAGCCTTAGAAACCGTTAAACGTAAAGAAGACAGAAAACCAAGATTTGACCGTAAATCTGATAAAAAGAATTTTAGTAAGTCATCTGAAAAAGTAGAAAAAGCTCCTAAAGAAGAAGCTAAAAAAGAAGTTAAATCTGAACCTAAAAAAGCCGAAAAAGAAGATTTAACAACTAAAACTGTAGCTGAACTTCGTGAATTAGCTAAAGCTAAAGAAATTAAAGGATATTCTACAATGAAAAAAGCTGAATTAATCGAAGCTTTAAAATAGTAAATAAAGATGACTATAAGTCATCTTTTTTAATAAAAAAGGGAGGATAAAATATGATTAGTGCAAGTTTAGTCAAAGAACTAAGAGAGAAAACAGGCGCAGGAATGCTAGATTGTAAAAAAGCTCTAGAAGCTACTAACGGTAGTATCGATGAAGCTGTTGATTGGTTAAGAGAAAAAGGCATTTCAAAAGCTGCTAAAAAAGCTGATAGAATTGCCGCTGAAGGTGTTGCTGCCATTTTAACTGAAGGAAATGACGCTGTTATTTTAGAGATGAACTCTGAAACAGATTTCGTTGCTAAAAACGCTGAATTTGGGGAGTTAGTAAGCGAAACTTTAAAAACTATTATCAAAAGTGACGCTAAAACTTTAGAAGAAGTTTTAAACTTACCATATGAAGATGGAACTATTAATGATTTCATCGTTGCTAAAACAGCTAAAATTGGTGAAAAATTATCACTAAGAAGATTTGCTAAAGTAACTAAAAAAGATAACGAAAGCTTTGGTGAATACATCCACATGGGTGGTAAAATTGCTGTTTTAATCGTAACTGAAGGAACTGATAGTACTGTTGCTAAAGATATTGCTATGCATGCTGCTGCTATGCGTCCAAGTTATGTAAGTGAAGCTGACGTTCCAGCTGAAGAAGTCGAAAAAGAAAAAACTGTTTTAAAAGAACAAGCTATGAACGAAGGTAAACCAGCTGAAATTGCTGAAAAAATGGTTCAAGGTAGACTTAATAAATTCTATAAAGAAATTTGCCTAGAAGAGCAACCATTCGTAAAAGATAGTGATATCAATGTTAAAACATACGCTAAAAATAACGGTGGTAAAATCGTTGCTATGTATCGTTATGAAGTAGGCGAAGGTATGGAAAAAAGAGAAGAAAACTTTGCCGAAGAAGTAGCAAAACAAATGAAATAGGTATCCAAGTGATACTTTTTTTCTTTATAAATAACTTTATTTTTTTTTGTAAACCTCTTTAAAAATCACTAATAACGTTGTTTTAAAAACAAAAATATATTATAATTAATATTGGATAGTGAGGTAGTAAAATGGATTATTCAAATTTAAAAGTTCCTAACCATGTTGCCATTATTGTTGATGGTAATGGTAGATGGGCTACTGAAAGAGGAATGTCTAGAAGTGAAGGACATAATGAAGGGTTTTTAAATGTCAAAAAATTAAGTGCCTATATATTTTCTAAAAATATCAAATATTTAAGTGCTTATTTATTTTCTACAGAAAACTTTAAAAGAAGTAAACAAGAGGTTAGCTTTTTAATGAATTTATTAGTAGGTAAATTAAAAGAAATATTAGAATTTTGTCACGAAGAAAAAATAAAAGCTGTTTTCTCAGGAAGAGAAGAAAATCTCTCGCCAAAAGTTATTAAAGCTATGCGTGAAATAGAAGAAGAAACAAAAGATTATCAGAATCATATATTTAACATTTGTTTTAATTATGGTGGTCATGCGGAAATAGTAGATGCGACTAAAAAAATTATCAAAGATGTTCAAGCCGGAAATTTAGATATTGATGATTTAAATGAGGATAATTTTAGTAAATATCTATATCATGATTTACCTCCTGTTGATTTAATGATTAGAACAAGTGGTGAACAACGTTTAAGTAACTTTATGCTTTGGCAAAATTCATATGCGGAATTCTATTTTCCAAAAACTTATTTTCCAGATTTTGATGAAAAAGAATTTGATAAAGCTATTTTAGAATATACCAAACGTGATCGTAGATTTGGAGGTATTGATTATGAAAAAAAGAATAATTAGTGCGATTATCGCGCTTGCTATTATAATTCCATTAATTGCTGTTGGTGGTACAGCCTTCAACATTGGTGTTTATATTATCGCAATTATTGCGTTAAAAGAGTTTTTAGATACCAAATCTACCAAAAAACAATTACCAATTTTTATTCAGTTAATTGCATATATTTTTATAACCGTAATAATTATGGCTAATTCAAAAGATATTTCTAATGTCTTTACTTTGGATTATCGCATTTTATCGGCTTTATTTATGGCCTTTTTAATACCAACTGTATTTTATCATGAACGTTCAAAGTATAGTATCAATGATGCCTTTTTCTTAATAGGTGCTTTATTATTCCTAGGTATTTCTATGTCACTTTTAATTTTGGTTCGTTCAGTAGATTTAAATTTATTAATATTCTTACTTCTAATACCAATGGTTACCGACATATTTGCCTATATTACTGGTATGCTTATCGGTAAACATAAATTATTAGAAGAAATATCACCAAAGAAAACCGTCGAAGGAATGATTGGTGGAACCCTTATGGGTGTCTTTGTTGGAGCTATGTTCCATCATACTGTAATAGATCCAACCTTCCCAAAATTAGAAATACTAGCTATTTGTATGTTTTTATCATTACTAGGACAATATGGTGATTTAGTATTCTCAGCCATCAAACGTTACTTCGGTAAAAAAGACTTTTCAAATTTAATACCAGGTCATGGTGGAATCTTAGATAGATTAGATAGTATTATCTTTGTTTTACTAGGATTTATGTTCTTTATTACAATTTTATAAAAGGGGTGATTTAATGACATTAATATACTTTATACTAATTTTAGGGGTAATCATTTTAATCCATGAATTTGGTCATTTCATATTCGCTAAAAAAGCCGGAATTTATGTTTACGAATTTTCTATTGGTATGGGTCCGAGAATCTTCAAATGGACGAGAAAAAACGATGAAACTGAATATTCAATCCGTTTAATTCCAATTGGCGGTTTTGTCCAAATGGCTGGAGAAGAAATAGAAGATGACCCAGAAGTTCCAAAAGACAAAAAATTTAGTGTCAAAACATTTGGTCAAAAATTCATGACCGTTATTGCAGGTATCATGAATAACTTCTTATTAGCTATTTTCCTTTATTTCATTATTGCTTTATTTACGGGTGCTCCTCAAAATAAAGCTATTGTTGGTGAAATCAGTGAAGATTATCCTGCATATACATCAGGATTACAAACTGGTGATAGAATCTTAAAATTAAATGGTAAAGATGCTAGTACTTATGACACTTTGGCCCTAGAGCTTCAAGTAAATACTGGTGAAGATATAACCTTAGAAGTTGAACGTGATGGTGAGACTGTTGAAGTTGAATTAACACCTAAAAAAGTCAAAGAAGATGGTGAAGAAATTTATAGATATGGTTTTGCTATTACTGATGAAGTTGAAACTGGTTTCTTTGCTTCGTTAAAATATGCCTTTTCTAAAACATTTAGTTTAATTCATCAAATGATTTTAATTATTGGTTATTTAATCACTGGTAATTTAGGTCTTAATTCTCTATCTGGACCTGTTGGAATTTTTGGTATCGTAGGAACTGCAGCTGATGCGGGTATTTGGTCAGTATTAAGTTTAATTGCCTTATTAAGTGTTAATGTTGGTTTTATCAATTTACTTCCAATTCCTGCCTTTGATGGAGGAAGACTATTATTTATCATAATTGAAAAGATAAAAGGTAAGCCAGTAGATCCAAAACTTGAAAATACAATTCATGCCGTAGGACTTTTCCTATTAATGGCTTTAATGCTTTTAATTACATATAACGATATTATCAGATTAATTGGTTAGGAGAACATATGCTTAAAGTAGATAACATAACAAAATATTATGGCAATTTTCTTGCCGTTGACCACTTGTCATTCGAAGTAAAACCCGGTGAAATATTTGGCCTTTTAGGTGTGAATGGTGCCGGAAAAACCACAACCTTCAGAATGATTGTCGGTCTATTAAAACCATCTAGTGGAACTGTAACCCTAGATGGTCATTCTATTGATTATAGTATTACTGATAAAATTGGCTTTTTAACCGAAGAACGTAGTTTACTCACTAAAATGACCGTTAAAGAGCAATGTATTTATTATGGTACTTTAAAAGGAATGAAAGAAAAAGATATTTTAACAAGATTAGATGAATTACTTAAAAAATTTAAAATTGAAGATTACAAAGACAAAAAGATAAAAGAACTATCTAAGGGTAATCAGCAAAAAATTCAATTTATTACTGCAATCATTAATAATCCTGAACTATTGATATTAGATGAACCTTTTTCGGGACTAGATCCATTCAATGTTGAAATGTTTAAAAATGAAATTAAAGAAATGGCGGATAAAGGCAGTATTATAATTTTTTCAACCCATCGTATGGAGCACGTTGAACTATTTTGTAAAAAATTAGTTGTGTTAAAAAATGGACAAACTGTTCTGTCAGGCAACCTAAAAGATATCAAGCAGAAATATCGCAAAAAGAATATTGAAGTCGTAGGTGACATTGATGAAGATAAAATAAAACAAATCGATGGTGTAATATCTGTAACTTTAAATAATTTGACTTATCAGATCAAAATTTCTGATGAAAGTGTAGCAAGTAAAGTGTTTGAAGTTGTTAGCCAAGGCCGAAACATTACTAAATTTAGTGTTGAAGAACCAAGTTTAAATGAAATTTTTATAGAAACAGTAGGTGAAACCTATGATAAATAAATTAAAGTATTTAACTAAAATTAGTTTAAAAAGGAAAATAAACACTAAATGGTTTGTCATAGCTAATATTATCTTTGCCGTTATCATCATTGGGCTATTAAATATGGATGCGATTATTAGCTTCTTTGGTGGCGATTTTGATCAAGCACAGTTAATCTATGTTCAAGATAATACTGATAGAACCTATGATATCTTAACCTCTCAAAACGATGCTTATAAAAACCTCATCGATGACAGTGAAAACGCTTTTAAATTAGAAAAAACTACTAAATCTTCTGAGGAAATATTTAAAGATGAAGAAAATAAAGATGCATGGTATTTAACTATTGATAATGATAATGAAAACTATATCAAAGTAACTTTAACCTCAGAAGGATATATCAATACTAGTTCATATGCTGGTATATCAACCATTATAAATAACACTAAAACAGTTATTGCCATGGAAGAAAGTAACATAAGTCCTGAAGAGTTAGCTAAAATATCTTCACCGGTAAATTTAGAAAGAAAGATTCTAGACGAAGATAAAAAGAGTGAAGACGAGAATGTGCAAATGATTATGAGTACTGTCTTTCCGATTTTAATTCTTCCGTTTTTCGCTTTAACGATGTTTTTAGTTCAAATGGTTGGCGCCGAAATTAACGATGAAAAAACAACAAGAGGCATGGAAATAATTATTTCGAATGTTCCCCCTAAAATTCATCTATTTTCTAAAGTTATAGCTAGTAACTTATTTGTCTTTTTAGAAGCCGCATTATTAGTAATTTATGCTATAATAGGATTTGTCATTAGAACGCTTATTGGTGGTAGTGTTAGTACTGGTGATTTTGATATCTCTTCAATTTTAGATACGATTCTAAAAAGTGATATCGCATCCAGCTTAGCTTATATCATCCCACTCACAATTATTTTGATGATTTTAACCTTTATTACTTATGCGATTTTAGCTGGTATTTTAGCTTCTATGACCACCAACACTGAAGATTTCCAGCAAATGCAAATGCCAATAGTTATTATCTCTTTAGTTGGTTATTATTTAGCTATGATGGCTGGTTTATTTGACGGCTCAATATTCATTAAAGTTTTATCATTTATTCCATTCATATCAGCTATTCTCGCACCATCTTTATTGATTCTAGGACAAATCGGTATATTTGAAGTAGTGATAGCCATCATTTTATTAATAATCACTATATGGTTATTACTCAAATATGGTATGCGTATTTATAAAGTTGGTATTTTGAATTATTCATCTAAAGACTTATGGAAGAAAATGTTTAAAGCTTTGAAAGGGTAAATAAAATGGAAAAAAATAAAAACATAATATTTGCTATTGTCATAATTATTTTGATTATAGCTGTGGTTATTGTAATGTCTTTAAGTGGCACGAATAAATCAGTGATTCAATCCCCAAATTCTGAAGAAATATCCGAAATCATTCAGGATAAAAGCGTTATTATAATTGATGTTAGAACTGCCGAAGAATATAAAACTGGCCACGTTGAAGGCGCAATTAATATCCCATTTGATGAAGTTGAAAACGAAGTTAATTATGATAAAGATCAAGCTCTAGCCGTTTATTGCCGTACCGGTGTACGTAGTAGTGAAGCTGCCAAAACTTTAGAAAAAATGGGATATATGAAAATATATGATTTAGGTGGTATTGAAGATTTTAATGTCGAACTAACTACTGATTAGTTAGTTCATATGCATGGGTGGCGGAATGGTAGACGCGCTACTTTGAGGGGGTAGTGAGGGAGACCTTGTGTGGGTTCAAATCCCATCCCATGCACCATTTAGTATTTACAAGTCGTTGGTTTTACAACGGCTTTTATTGTATTATAAAAAAGCAAACTCCCAAAATAATTCCAAAGAAAATATCATTCAGAATATAAACTTTGACAAGTAATATTAATCATGCTATAATACCACACCACTAGGGGGAGTTTGCTATGATTTTAAATAAAAGTCAAATAGATAGTGTTATTTTCTTTTTACAGAATTTCAAAAGATTACTTAGTATTATATTAAAAAGTACATTTTTACATCTCCGCGAATTATTTTAAGTGATTTGACACATTTTAACATGTGTTTTTTTGTATACTAGGAATTTGCTTTGTAAAAGGCAAAAGTTTGCAAAAAGTTATTTACAAATG
>ENA-OPBG01000262-OPBG01000262.1-human-gut-metagenome-genome-assembly--contig:-NODE-262-length-45616-cov-13.074033_pt1 | contig 45616 bp, 39 predicted proteins | sample MGYA00241065_ERZ501446 | MGnify/ENA primary metagenome ERZ501446 (study PRJEB25962, sample SAMEA2042632) | human gut metagenome | biome: human gut; feature: human-associated habitat; material: faeces...
CGCAAGATGATAGTATAGTAAGAATACTAAATGTGCGTTATTATCTCAATTTTTTATTATCCGACTAAAGATACTATACTATAATTAGGATGCTCTATCAAGTAGGTAGCAGACGCAATTCATCTCCCACCTTAGAGGTTGGAGTCTTCTTGCTGTAAGAGGACAAAAGGGCCAGGTACTACATTACCTGACCCTTTTAATTATTCAATAAACAGATGTTTTTGCCGGCTTGCTAAAGCTATTGGTAACGAAGAAAGCATCCGAAGAATGCATTGGTTTTATTCTGTTGTGCTAAACGCTCCTTTTCGCCCAATAGGGCAGAAACTTCTTTAATTTGGTGAAATAATGTTTTGTTTTTTTCAGCCATTTTCCCTGAGTTAATTCTGTGATCTTTTTCCACTGTTTTTTTCCGCTTTCGGAGAGGGTAAAGTTTTTTTCCGGGGTGTAGCAGAGGTTGGGATAGAATGCACACCACCAGTTATGTCCGGCAGCTTTGCCAATATCTACCCGGAGTGCCTGATATTCTCCCGCGGGGAAAATGGCAGTTCCGTAATGGCGTATTGGAAATCTTTCTTTGGTAAAGTAGACACGGACAGGCTTCCCGTCTGAAGCGTTCGCTGCTACCTGTGCGATTTCTTCTGTTTTTTCTGCAAGATTCTGTTTCAATTTCTGTGCGGAGTCTGCTCTGTATACATCCTCCTTTACATAACGCAGTACCGCATCTCTGACAATAAGCTTTCTTTCTTGGGCTTCCTTTTTATCAGAATCTGCTCTCACATGAAATCGCAGAGTGTTATCGTATATTGGACCGGTTTGTTCTAAATACACCTGATAAAGCAGGCTGTAACTAAATAATAAACATATTAAAAGTGTGAATGATATTGTTATTTTATTAAAAGTCTTCATAGGTGGAGTATTACCATTTAATTCGAAGAATAAACAGACGCCACCGAAGAGAACCTATCCCCTATATTTGCGGCCTCGGAGCAAAGGTTGGATGTGAGAGTAGGAGCGAACATCCAACCTGCTGCGACTAAAGTCACAAATAGGAATGCGGTATCTTTCAGAGTTCGTCTGTCATTATTTTTAAATTCCCGTTTTCTATAGTAACCCGGTACAGTGTAATTTTATCCTCTTGCTGCTGTTTGGCACGAAGGTAGTCTATTGGCGTTTCGCAGATTTGTCCGGAATATTTTTCTTTGTTTTGTTCTGCGAGAAGGTTTATTTCCTGTCCTGCTGCTCCGGCAGGAATATTTTTTATTTTGTATAGTTCTTTCGGGTTTTCGGGGCATAGTGCCAGAAGGACATTCGGAGATTTCTGCCACTCATTATCCCATTCTTTTAGCAGACGAGTGCATGCTGTTTTATTTGCTGCTATTCCCGAACCTAAGAAAATTGTATAAATATGATTCCACTCGATTTTTCCAGGGACTGTTTCCAAGTATTTTTCTTCTAATTGCTGTAGATTCCGGGCTTCTATTTTTGTGATCTGGCAGGGAATTTCGTCGCTTTGCCCCTCCATTTCGCTTAAATTTGCCCGAGCTATCCAAAACTGATAAGCATTTTCTTCATCAGCGGGATAATCGACGTACATGGATAAGATATAGTTTTTTTCTTCTACATCTGTAAGGCGCTGGCAGCCAGTTAAGGAAAAAAGAATTGGGAGAAAGATTAAAAGAGTTATTCCTGCAAAATACTTTACCTGCTTATTGTTCCTATATTTTACAATACTATTTTCTTTTACTTCTTTATCCTCTTTATATTTTGCGACACTATTTTCTTCTGTTTTCTTGTCCTCTTTATATTTTGCGATATTTTTTCTTCCTTCCTTATCTTTTTGTGTTTTTTCTTGATAATTGAAATCTTTCTGTCTTTTAAAAAGCCAAACTACAAGTGGCAATATTAAGGACAGCGGGAAATCCACAAATGCCTTATATTTGAGATAAAACGTCCACAAAAGAGTGTGTTTTTCCACAACGCAAGTCAAGAGCACTAAGCAGACAAAAGTAATTCCTAAAAAATTTTTCAAACATCCTCCAGAGCGTGTTTGAAAAATACTCCATCCATAATAGAGATAACCGCTTAAAACCGCCATCATGCACAGTATCCAAAATATAATCGGCAGGATATCAAATCGTTCTAAGAACCCGCCCGGCATTCGGATTAGCTGCATCATTTTGATGACTGGCCATTCTGACTGGCTTGTGAGAGTTGGGCCAAGTGTTCGCACGGAAAGGAAACAAAATAAAACATTACAGAGAATCGCACCTGCGACGGCTGTTATTATGTCCCGTATTGCTTTATCATCTTTACCTTCTTTATTATTTTTGTCCTCTACTTTTCTATTTTTTGTTTCGGTTCCTCTTTCTTCGGCAGCAGGCCTCAAAAACAAGAGAAATTCTATTGGACTGCTGCACAGTAACATCAAATATCCGTTTCCCATGCTTCGGAAAATATTATCTGAAAGAATTCCTTGCCAGAGTTCTCCTGCATTCCCTATCTGCATTGCTTTTTCAATTCCGATAAATGATAAAATCACAGCAATAAAATACGTCGTGATAATCCACGGAAAAATGATTTCTAAAAATCTGGCTCTTTTTTGTAATGTTGTATACAAGCTGTAGCAAAGCAAAATCGCAGCAGGAAAAATAATAAATAAAAAGCTGCTTTCTGGCATATAAACAGTCTGAATTGTCTTACCAAAGAAATAAAAAAGTGCTACTGCATTTATGAAAAAACGAATCATGTATACAAATTTTATTGGCTGTGGTAAAACTTCCGGAAAATTTATAGATTTAAGCCTTGTTTGCATTTTTGAAACATTGATATTTGCATCCCTTGCCAGACCTGTCTTACCTATTTTTCTGTTTTCAAAATTTTCTTCACTTATTTTCCCAGAAAAAATAATAAAAAAGGCAATCGTTCCCGCCAAAAACACCCCATAAAAAATCAGGCTCCAAAAGCCATTCTGTTCTTTATAGCAGGCAAATGCCGGTATAGATAATGCTCCCGCTCCAAATGTTTCTATAAAGATCATTCTGCGTAACTGCCTTGCAGAAATCTTATTTTCATACATTTTATACATCCTCCTCTCTGACCGTCCCCCATTTTATTTTTATTTTTATTCTATTTTCGTTTTCTTTTCTTCATCCTTTTATGAATCATTACATCTTCTGCCTGTAAATTTTTTCGATTCTCCTATCCGAATCCGACAAACACGCCTACACGAATCATCACATCTTCTGCCTGTAAATTTTTTGATAGCGTATCTATCTTTTTCGAATTCTCCGGCCCTCTCTCGTAAATACTGGTCTTTTTTTCATATAAGCAAATGGATAGCGAACATAATGATCCTTTTTATCATCATAATTTAAGTTTTCCCCACAAACAGAAGGCAGCATATATGGAACACCGAAGGATTCTATCTGAGATAAATGCAATAATAATGCGGCAAAAGTGAGAAGATAGCCGTAAATTCCCCATATTGCTGCAGTAACAATAAAAAGAAACTTTAACAAACGAAATACGGCGCCAAAGGATTCATTTGGCACGATAAATGATGCAATAGCTGTAAAAGATACAACGATAACAACGATTGTACTGACAATTCCCGCTTCCACTGCTGCCTGGCCTACGATGAGACCACCAACAATGCCGATTGTTCCTCCGAGCTGTCCGGGCAAATGAATTCCTGCTTCTTTTAATAGTTCAAACTGAAATTCCATAAGCAAAACTTCTAAAGCAACTGGAATGACGATGCCAGTTCGCGCTGTTGCAATGGATAACAAAAAGGAGGTTGGGAGCATTTCTGTATGAAATGCTGCTATGGCAACATACAATCCCGGAAATCCTATCGCAAACAATGAAGCTGCAAAGCGAAGCAAACGGGCAAATGATGCCACTTCAAATCGGGTATAGTAATCGTCACCTGCCTGAAAAAACATTTGATAAGTGACGGGCAAAATTAACACGCCCGGAGAGTTATCCACAACAAGAACGATTCTCCCCTCCAGTAATCCACTTGCCGCCTTATCCGGCCGTTCTGTATGTTGAAATTGTGGAAATGGTGTCCATACATTCTCTTCTAAAAGCTGCTCTACCATTCCTCCATCTAAAATACCATCAAAGCTGAGTGCATTTACTTTTTGTCTTACCTTTTCAAGAAGTTCCGGCTGAACAAGATCATCCATGTATACAATTGCCAAATCTGTTTTGGAGCGCTCCCCAACCATCGTATGCTCCATTTTCAGGCGAGAATCACGGATTCGGCGGCGAATCAATGCCGTATTCATTCGCATATTTTCTGTAAAACTGTCTTTCGGACCGCGGATAACCATTTCCTGCTGGGTTTCCCCTACCCCTCTTGATGGGTATTTCTTTGTAGATAAAATAATTGCTTTCGGACAGCTTTCCAGCAAAAGCAGGGTATTTCCTGATAAAATATCTGTTAAAATATCTTCAAAACTTTCATCCTCTTTCCAGTCCACTGTTTCCATCACATGATTTTCTACATAAGAGAGGAAATCCTGCCCTGTTTTTTCACATTTATTTTTAAGGAGAGGACGGATCACGAAGTCTTCCACCATATCTGCATCCGTCATTCCATCGACATAGATGACTGCTGCTTTTTTAGGATTTATTTTTTTATTGTTCTGCGTAGTTTTCACTATTCTTTTCGAAACTGTTTTTCTACCTATATCACTGTTTATGTCATTGCCTGTATTCGCATCTGTTTGCCCCTTCGTAGCACTGCTTATGTCACTGTCTGTATTCGCATCTGTTTGCTCTTCCATAATACTGTTTGTGTCACTGTCTGTATTTGCATCTGTTTGCTCTTCCATAATACTTTGTATATCAGCGGTGTCTCCTACATAAAATACATTCTTTACAATATCCCCGCTCCGGTCTAATGCTTTCTCCAAAAATGCGTAATCTTTATCAAAATTCCGGGTAAGATTTCCTTTTATTTTCTGGTCTCTGTTATACTTTATTCGCACTTTTCCCCTCCAGCTCTTTTTAATAGGCCACTAAAAATATGCCACTAAAATCTCTTATTTATTATTCTTAAACTTTTGCCTGCAGGCTTATAAACTTTTAATATTTTACTGGAATCTCAAATTGTTATACCCGCATAACATTAAGAATATTTCTCCCTATATTTTCCGCAAAAATACTCTGTTAGTATTGAGAAATTTTTTCTTTTTTATACAGGTGTTTCTTTCTTGATTTTTTGCAAAAATGCGTTATAATAATTGTATACAAGATACAGAGGAGGTACAATTTTTATGACTCAGCCCTTACATTTGAAAGCATATGCCAAGGTGAATCTGGGACTGGACGTACTTAGAAGGCGGGAAGACGGTTACCACGAAGTCAGAATGATTATGCAGACAGTGAAGCTTTTTGACTACATTACTTTACAGAAGAATACATGCGGACAGATTCGTCTTTCTTCGAATCTGCCTTACCTCCCCCTCAATGAGAAGAACCTTGTCTATCGGGCCATTGACACGATACGTACTGCATATAATATTTCAGACGGTGTTGATGCAGCAATTGAAAAGCACATCCCTGTTGCTGCAGGAATGGCCGGCGGAAGTACCGATGCTGCCGCTGCTCTGGTAGGCATGAATCAGCTATTTTCTCTTGGAATAACACAGGACGAGCTTATTAAACATGGGCTTACCCTTGGCGCAGACATTCCATTTTGCATTATGAGAGGAACCGCACTTTCTGAAGGAATCGGTGAGATATTAACTCCTCTTCCTTCTATTCCGCCATGCTGGTTTTTAATTGTAAAACCATCTTTCTCTATGTCTACAAAGTTTGTATATGAGCACCTGCATCTCGATGAACAGACAGCCCATCCAGACATAGACGGAATGATTCAGGCCATCAGCCACGGTGACCTTACAGGTATCACCGACCGTATGGGTAATGTATTAGAACAGGTTACAGAAAAGCATTATCCAGCTATCGTACAGATAAAAAAAGATATGAGAAGATTAGGAGCTGTCAATGCGCTTATGAGCGGAAGTGGCTCCACCGTATTTGGTATATTTACCTCAAGAGAAGCCGCCGGAAAGGCAGCTGAATTTTTCCATAATGACCCGGGAATCCGGCAGACCGCCGTTGTCCGCCCATTTAGTAAAAATCTCCCACGGTCGAAATCGCAGAAAAATCATAATCATTTTTCGAAAAAAAACAGTTCGCTGACACGGGGGGATAAATATACAGCGAAAAAGGGAAGGAGAAACAACTAATGAAAGACACTAACTTTAATGTAAATGAATATCTGCCACTTCGTGACGTTGTATTTAACACACTTCGCCAGGCAATTATTACTGGTGAATTCGCACCGGGAGAACGTCTCATGGAAATTTCTCTTGCCAACCGCCTCGGTGTAAGCCGTACTCCTGTAAGAGAAGCTATTCGTAAGTTAGAACTGGAAGGCCTGGTTATCATGATTCCACGAAAAGGTGCTCAAGTAGCCAGAATCACAGAAAAAAATCTTCGTGATGTCATCGAAATCCGTACTGTTCTTGAAGAATTCGCTGCTGTTCTTGCCTGCGAACGAATTGATCAGTCTGGGCTTCATGATTTACGTCAGGCTCATGAGGACTTCATCCGTTCCGTAGAGAATGGGGATATTCTCGATATCGTAGATAAAGATGAGACTTTCCATGATACCATTTTCCGCGCAACAAACAATGAACGCCTTATTTCTATTATCAATAATCTGCGCGAACAGTTCTATCGTTACCGCATGGAATATGTGAAAGATATTCGCCAGCGCTCTAATCTTGTGGAGGAACATCGGGAATTGCTTGATGCCATTTCCAGCAGAGATTCTATAAAGGCAAAGGAACTGATGAAAACACATCTGCTTAATCAGCAGCAGGAAGTAATTAATAACATTCAGGAAGCATAGGAAGGGCGGACGAAAGTCAGGCATCCCTATTATGCAAAATTTACAAAATACAAAACCAGTCACAAGAAGCACTCTCTTTCCTTCAAGAGAAAATCTGCTCTTTGTGGCTGGTTTTCATTTTAAATACCTTTTATTTTTTATTATTGCCTATCAGATCTCCCTTTTTCAGATGAAGAAACACCTGATTACGTTTTAAATGTTTTCCTTCCTGTCCTTTTTTCCGTGTACGGATAAGGACACGAATTAAAAGCAGGATAAGAAGAATAATTCCCATAACGGATGCCGTGATTGTCGGGTCAATCTGGAACGCTTCTGCTGTAACATGGATATGCTGCGGTTCTCCGGTTCCGATACAATGGCCACGCACAAGCAGACGATGTGTATTAATACCATACGGTGTACAGGTCATCAGGGTACAGTAATCCTTTTTATCTTCAATCTGCAGGCTATCCGTTTCATCTGGAAGAACGATAGAAATATCATCAACCTCGTAAGTAATCTCTCGATTCAAAATTGTAATAGTAAATGTATCTCCTACTTCCATTTTATCGAGGTCTGTAAAAAGCTTTGCGCTCGGCAGACCACGGTGGGCAGAAATAACACTGTGCGTACTGTCTCCGCCAACCGGAAAACTGGTTCCTTTCAAATGTCCGGCCGCAATCTGTAAAATACCCTCATCTGTTCCATGATAAATCGGAAGCTCTACACCAAGCTTCTTGATTGTGATATAACCCATAATACCTGTACCACTAATATCAAGTATTTTCTCATAACCTTTAATTTCATCCGGGTTATAAAATGCAGATGGATTTTTCGCAAGCTTCTTATTGTACTTCTCCGCCGCTTCAAAATACTTCGTATAATCCTCCGGCTTCATTTCCGACACCTTTTCATCGTATGCCGCAATCGCCTTTGACTGATGCCTCTGATTAATATAATTGCTCACGGTCGGATATAACATCACGGACAGCCCCACGAGGAAAATCAATATTAAAATGATAGTGGTAATATTCGAACTCAACTTCTTTTTTTTCAATGTTTTCTTTGATTTTTTCTCTGACTTCTTTCCAGACTTCATAGTTCTCTCCCTGATGTCATTTCCTTTTGTATATTTATGCTCTCACAAAATCTTGTTTGTGTAACTGTGCAGGCATATATTTACCTTTAAGATTGGGACAGGAGCTAAAAGCCCCTGCCCCTGAAAATCTCATAATATCAAATTGTTGTTATAAACATTCAGAACAGATTAGTTCTCAGCACGTCTCTTTGTGATAAGAAGAACTGCTGCTCCAACCATTAAGATAGCACCAACAACGTAGAAGATTGTTGTACCGATACCACCGGTGGATGGGAGAGTGGAACCTTTCTTGTTGACTACGTTTGTAACTAATTCACTCTTGTCATCATTAGGTGCAAATGTAATCTTTCCATCTTCCTGATTACCAGTCAAACTAGTAAGCACACCTATACGATTTGTACCATCCCATGTAATTGTTGTATTAAAAAATATGCGTCGCTTACGGTTCTGTCGTGCTAACCGCCGACGTTCAAGACGTATCTCTTTAATCGAGGGGATGTTTACTTCCTCTTTACTCGTCCGCTCCATTCAGCATCTGCTCCTTTTCTGCGGCTTTCTGTTCTTCTTCCATTGAAACGTTCGCTGCTTTAATAGATGTGAGATAATCATCGGCTGCGGCCTGGGCAGTAGAAAATATATCGTTCAACTGAAGGGCAGCCTCTGCAATAGAGCCTGCCTCCGAAATCTGAATCGTACGATCATTCAGTTGTTCTTCTAAATGGGCATTCTTCTTCTGTAAAGATTCCTCATTAGATTTTAACGCATATATAATTTCTATTAATTCAGGACGACTCATCCTTCTTAATTCTTTCTCTGCCATAACTAAACCTTTCCCCGGCTTTTAGTTCTTAATTATGCTCTCAATCTTATTAATGTCTGCAACGTCATACATGACCCATCTAATATCCCCATAATATAGATGTTGTATATACGTCTTAATGCCGTGTCTTATTTATAATTTTTTTTTACAATTTTCGTTTTTTCTTGTCAATAAGTTAAAAAGAATTATCCTTTTTTTTTACAATATTTTTATCATTTTCTTGCTTATACTACATAAAACGCAATTATTTAATGTAAATGCGTACTTTTTCTATATATTTTTAAGCACAAAAAAGACGGAATCAGAAATTACTCTGACCCCGGCATTTTTGTTCATTACTTTTATGTATTTATCCTCTTCCAGCAAGAAGTCTCCCATCTTTACGGCAGGTGGAGGATGTCACTCCCCTATGAGACTTTCCATTTCTTTTAACAGGAACAATTTCTGCCCTGTTTCTAATGGTTCTGTGAGATTTTCATTATATTGCTTCATTTTTTCTATTGTCGTTCCGTAATGTTTTGCGATATTCCAGAGAGTGTCTCCGCTTTTTACGATATAGCCTGTAATAGACGGAATCCTCGAAATTTCTTCCTCACTGTACGGAATTTCCTCTACTTCATCAATCATATACATTGTCTGTGGTGAGAAACCGGTTACATAGATTCCGGCAACCGCCCTGATTTCTAATTCGTTGCTGTCCACAACATAACCACCAATCTGTTCCAGCACACCGCGAATCTCACAGCGGTCTGTCTCGGCTACTTCTGGTATTTCTACTAAATATTCAAATGGAATAACGATTTCTTTGGACTGAATCGGCGCGGTATCATCTCCTGCTATATAAAGAACTTTGCAGAAAATGAGTCCCTCCGTTGCGATGCCCTGTTTAGTAAGCTGAAAGTCTTCGATTCGTACATTTCCTTCTACATTAAGAACCTGTAAAAGTTTATGAATCTCTCCTGCTGCCTCCACCCGCTGACTTACCTTTGTTTTCGCGTTATTCTGGAAAATGAGATTTTCAAATGTAATCGGACTGGTTTTTAATTTTAATTTTCGGTCATTTGCATACATATCTTTAAGCAAAGGCATTTTAAATTCCCGATAAGCTTTCAGGTCAAGTTCTAATACCGCCTCTATTTCCACATCTCTTGGCTCGCCGTCAATATCCGGCTTAATCACTGCCTGATGGTTTCCGAGCATTACCGCTATATTCCCAATAAGATTCTCCTGACTGTCCGCACAGTCTAATTCGTTGGTAAATGGAATCTCCCAATCGTAGTATTGCAGTGATTCGCTACCCTCTTCTGCCTGATAAAGAATGAACAGGAAAAGACTTCCCCGGATAGATAATTTATTTTCCATCATACGGATATCTACATCCCGAAGCTGCATTGAATTCCAGAGAATCTCTTTGATATTCGGCTTACCTGCTGGCAGGCTGACACTTGCCTTAATCCTCTGAATATCTTTTTTATTCATGATAATTTCCGTCATGGACGGAGACTCATATAAGCATTGGACATTTTCCTTTTTCTCGATTCCAGTCGTACACTCCACAAACTTCATTTCGGAAATGGCTATGTGAAAATATATAACAGAACGCACACCACATTTTCTGGAATTGATAATGGAAATCGTGAGATCTTCAAGGTCGGCCGTCACCTTTGCGATATCGCTGCTTTCTGCACTCTCCACATTCATAAATTCTTCTATGGAAAACTCATGCTCCATGCAGGAAATCTGCTGCTCTTTATCCGTACTCAGATACAAAATTTGCACGAGGAAATTCCCCCGCAGGCGCATACGGTCTGTCAGCACTTCTATCTCATCAATATGTACCTCGCCCCGGCTCTCTATAATCTTTTCCACATCCGGCCGGGTATCCGGCACATTCATATCCTCATCAAGCGTAATCTGCACATTTTTTTCTAACTTTAAAATACCTGAACGAACCGCTTTCTTTTCAACCTTCATAAATAAACCTCCACCCAATAAAACTTGCTATATTTTATGCGGACACACTCTGCCCGTCTTTTCGGCTTCATTATCAGTATATGTTGCTTCTGGCTGGTTTATGATTTTTTCAGGACTCAATCCGGCACAAAAGTTCTGTCCGCCCACAACGCACAACTAAAAAGGGATACGTCAGCGTTTCCACTACTTCTTCCCCCGCTGCCGGACCTATTAACTGCGTTTCTAAGTAAAGCTGCTCCTTATCTTTCCAACATTGCTCCACCCTGACACTGTAACCACTATAGGATTTCTCCCCATAACAGACCACCAAATATGTATATTTCGAATTCTTATATGCAAATGTTCCCGGTTTCTTTTTTCTCTCTTCAATAATCTTCTGCAGTCGCTCCGGCATATTCTTCCCACTGCATATCTCATACTTTACCGCCTGCCCCTGCTCTTTCTTTCCCAGCTTGCCGAAATGAAAACTATTTATGTTTAAGACGGTGCAACCGTTGAGGCAAAGGCAGAATATAAACACCCATAGTGGAAAAAGGACTATGGATATTCCTTGCTTTTTTGTACTTTGAGACATATTCTGATACTCCTGAAAGGTGCTTACTTTAATATATGCAAACAAAAGGAAAATAGTAATTTGTGGTTGGGTGAATAAACAGACGAGCCAGTGAACCTCTTCTCGAGCAAGCAGAAGCTCTCGCATCTCGTCCCCAAATCCCCTCCCCTGTCTAATTCGTCTGTAGTTTGTCTAATGAATTAAATAGTAATAAACCTTTTTTTATGTTATAATTATCGCAATAAAGAGATAAAAACATTTTCGAAAGGAGGGGGATTAACCCATGCATATTTCTATTCCAAAACATGCCTCTGATATTATCAAGACACTTTCTGCTCATGGTTACGAAGCATACGTTGTTGGTGGCTGTGTAAGGGATTCTATTCTTGGAAAAGAGCCTGCGGATTGGGATATTACTACTTCTGCGCTGCCGGAGCAGGTTAAAGCATTATTTCCAAGAACAATTGATACAGGACTGAAACACGGTACAGTTACGATTATGATGGATAAAGTCGGATATGAGGTGACAACTTACCGAATTGATGGAACTTATGAAGACCACCGCCGTCCGAATGAAGTGACTTTTACCTCTGATCTTAAGGAAGATCTGATGCGTCGTGATTTTACGATTAATGCGATGGCTTATAATGAAGAGCAGGGGCTTGTTGATTTATTTGGAGGAATTCAGGATTTAACTGATCGAATCATCCGCTGTGTTGGTAATCCTGCAGAGCGATTTGATGAGGATGCGCTTCGAATGCTTCGTGCAGTTCGTTTTGCAGGACAGTTAAATTTTAAGATTGAAGAAAATACTAAGGCGGCGATTGAGGCCCAGCATATATTTCTTAAGGATGTAAGTGCGGAACGTATTCAGACAGAATTGATGAAGCTGTTGGTTTCCGGTCATCCTGAAATGATTCGCACTGCTTATGAGACTGGCCTTACAAGTGTTTTTCTTCCAGAGTTTGATCGTATGATGGAAACTCCACAGAATAACCCGCATCATATTTATTCTGTAGGTGACCATACAGTTCACGCTGTTGAAACGATTGCCCCGAATCCGGTTCTTCGTCTCACAATGCTGCTTCATGATATTGCCAAGCCAAAGACTCGCACAACGGATGAGAATGGTATTGATCATTTTTATAATCACAATGCCGTCGGTGCTGACCTTGCAAAGGCTGCCCTCAAACGGCTTAAGTTTGACAATCAGACTACGCACATGGTCACAACATTGATTGCAAACCATGATATTCGTTTTAATGACCCTTTAGGTACAGGACGTAAGCATGTAAGGAAGATTATTCACAGAGTCGGTGCCGATCTTTTTCCTTATCTTCTTGATGTGATGGAAGCTGATATTTCCGCACAGAGTGATTTTATGCGCCTTAAAAAGCTTACTGCCCTTAAAGAGACAAGGGAAGCTTACAGAGAGATTCTTACTGCAAATGACTGTCTGACTTTAAAGGATCTTAAAATTAATGGAAATCAGTTAAAAGCATTAGGTATTTCTGAAGGGAAAATGATTGGTGCAATTCTTAATGCATTGCTCGCACAGGTGCTTAATAATCCTGAATTAAATGAATATGAGAAACTTGAAGAACTTGCCTTGAAAATTTATCAGGAAGTTCAGTAATTTTACACATAACATCCCTCTTTTACACATAGGATAGACCATGTTTATTCCGTAATCCGTTGTCTGTCTTATATGTACTCTGAGAATCTTGCTGCGCTTGATTTTGTGAGAAGTTTTTTAGAGTACATTAGTTTGGAGGGATTTTTTTGAGCGAAAAATACAAAGAATTATTAGAGCAGTACGATGTAAAAGTTCTGTCTACTTTTCGAAGCCGCGGAACTTTCCAGTGCGAGACAGAGCAGGGGCTTGCCTTATTAAAAGAATATCACGGTTCCCTCCAGAAACTTGCTCTGGAATATGAGTGGAAAGAAAAGCTTGCTAATGCCGGTTTTCTTACTACAGACCGTTATTTTCTGACAAAGGAAGAGAGTCTTGTTACCTATGACCGTTACCGCACTCCATTTGTCCTGAAACATTATTTTAAAGGTAGAGAATGTGACTGCCGGAACCTGTCTGATGTGGCTGCTTCCTGCCGAAATCTTGCTTTTTTACATAAGGTATCTTCTTCTATTGAGGAAATTCCTTTTGAAAATCTGAAAACAGAAACCACAAGTCATCTTTTTGAGCGAAAAAACCGTGAACTTCGTTCTATCCGAAAATTTATCGGGAAAGTTCGCGGGAAAAATGACTTCGAACTTCTTTATATGAATTGTTTTGATTCTTTTTATAAGGAAGCTTCCCATGCCCTTGCACACCTTCTTAAAGCAGAAGCTGATCTCGCTGATACGGACTGCGGCATGTGCCACGGCGCATATCATTACCATAACGTATTAATCTTACCGGATTATTCTGTTGCTACAGTCAATTTTGAATCTTTGTGTTATCAGCCTTACCTTTTGGATTTCTATCTTTTTCTTCGAAAAACTTTAGAAAAAAATCATTACGACTATGCCTTTTTTGAGGCAGGGATTTCCGGTTATTCTATTTACCGGCATCTCACAGAAAAAGATTTTCTTTTCTTATATTTACTTTTTTTATATCCTGAAAAGTTTTGGAAAATATCCAATCAATACTATAATCACCGAAAAAGCTGGATTCCTCCAAGAACACTGGAAAAACTGCAAAAAGTTCTGGCACAGAATGAAGAACGACATTCTTTTTTGAAGCAATTTGCAGACTTTTTGAGAACACTTAATATAAATCTTCTGTAAAATAAAAGAAAAGACTCCTATCCCTAAAAGCTATAGTTGCCTGTTCACCTGTAAATATGCTAAAATGTTTTAAGCATATTTTTCTGGGAGAGTGAGTGATTCGATGGGCTATATGGCTTTATACCGGAAGTGGCGTCCGAGTGATTTTGATGAAGTAAAAGGGCAGGATGCCATTGTCCAGACATTGAGAAATCAGATTATTTACAACCGAATAGGGCATGCCTATCTTTTCTGCGGCACCCGGGGTACTGGTAAGACTTCCATTGCGAAGCTTTTTGCAAAGGCAGTAAACTGTGAACACCCGGTTAATGGGAACCCTTGTAATGCCTGTCCTTCCTGTCAGGCAATTAATAACCAGAGTTCTCTTGACGTTTTAGAAATTGATGCGGCTTCCAATAACGGTGTGGAGAATATTCGTGATATTCGGGAACAGGTACAATATTCCCCAGTTGAGGGACGTTATAAGGTATATATTATTGATGAGGTTCATATGCTTTCTTCCGGAGCATTTAATGCTCTTTTGAAAACGCTTGAAGAACCTCCTTCTTATGTTATCTTTATTTTGGCTACAACAGAAAAACACAAAATTCCTGTTACGATCCTTTCCCGTTGTCAAAAATATGATTTTAAACGAATTTCCGTTGATACGATTACGAACCATCTTGTATCCTTAATGGAGAAAGAGAAGGTGGATGCAGATGAAAAGGCTCTTCGTTATATCGCCCGTGCAGCGGACGGTTCCATGCGAGATGCCTTAAGCCTTCTTGACCAGTGCATCGCCTTTTATCTTGGGCAGACGCTTACTTATGACAATGTTCTCGAAGTACTTGGTACTGCAGACACTTCTGTTTTCAGCGCACTACTTCGCAATATTTTAAATCATGACTCTATCGCCGCTCTTGATATCATTGACAGCATGATCACAGAGGGCCGGGAGCTTTCTCAGTTCCTTTCCGATTTTCTCTGGTATCTGAGAAATCTTCTTATCTTAAAAGATCAGGAGGGCGCTGAAGAAAGTCTTGATATGTCAAAAGAAACGATTGCCGCTCTAAAGGAAGAGTGTTCTATGGTAGATACTATTGCACTTTTACGCTATATCCGGCTGCTTTCCGAACTTTCTAATCAGATTCGGACTGCCACACAGAAGCGTGTTCTCCTGGAGGTTGGCTTCATTAAGCTCTGCCGCCCCGAAATGGAATCCGATACGGAAAGTCTTTCGGAGCGTATCCGGCAGTTAGAAGACAAAATTGCACAAGGCATCCCAATGATTCCTGCAAATGGACTGGGGAATACCGGGATGATAACCAACAATGGTACTTTTGCCTATGATCCATATACCGGTCAGCCTCTTGGCACTTCCGGCGCAGCAGGTGCAGGAACAGCAGGTATGGTTAATGGAACTGGAAACAGTGCCGTATCTGGTGCATTTCCGCAGGGAACAGAAGGACAGATTTCACCGGAAGAAGCATTAGAAAAGCGTTTTTCCCCAGCAGAAGCTGATGACTTGAAAGAAATTGCAAGTCACTGGAACGATATTGTAAATCAAACATCCATGCCGATGCAGCAGTTTCTTCGCGCCGCCAGAGTTGCGGTAGCTGACAGCAGTACTATTTTGCAGCTTGTCTTTACAAATAATGACCTGGCAAAAGAATACTTTGAGCGAGAACATCACAAAAATCTGGATCTTTTATCTGAACTTGTTGCAGAACAGACAGGTAAGGTCGTAACTTTTGAATGTACATCCAGTACACATCAACCAACGGAACAATCTAACTATATTGATTTAAGCAAGATTCACCAGACGGTTATTTTTGAGTAATTAATTATTGGCAAAATATTATTTCTGGTGTATAAACACATTAAAGCGTGTTAATGTGCTCCCGGAATCTTTTTGTGCTTGATCTTGTGAGAAGATTTTTTTCAGCTATGTCCAAATTTTTAAGGCATATGCAGTGCGTACGCCTCAAAAATTTGGGCGCAACTGGCGGAAAATCAGCCGCAAAGGCAAGTGCAGGAAAGACTCCAAGAGTACATAATTATTAAAATGGAGGATTTTATTATGGCAAAAAGAGGTGGATTCCCAGGTGGTATGCCTGGTAACATGAATAACTTAATGAAACAGGCTCAGAAGATGCAGAAGCAGATGGCTGAGACCACAAAGGCATTAGAGGAGAAATCCTACGAGGCAAGCGCAGGCGGCGGTGTTGTTTCTGTTACTGTTTCCGGTAAAAAAGAAGTTACTGCTATCAAAATCGCTGAAGAAGTAGTTGATCCTGATGATATCGAAATGTTAGAAGATCTTATCATGGCTGCTACTAACGAAGCATTCCGCGCTATGGAAGCAGACTCCCAGGCTCAGATGTCCAAGTTAACTGGCGGCCTCGGCGGAGGATTTGGATTTTAATGAACTATTATAGTACGCAGATTACTAACCTTATTGAGGAACTCAGACGTCTTCCTGGTATCGGCAGTAAGTCAGCACAGCGTCTCGCTTTTCACATCATAAATATGCCTGAAGAGCATGTACATCATCTTGCACAGACACTTGTTACCGCAAGAGAAAAGATTCGCTACTGCAAATACTGCTGTACCCTGACAGATTCAGAAGTATGCCCTATATGTGCCAGCACCAAAAGAGATCACAGTACAATCATGGTCGTGGAGCATACACAGGACTTAGCTGCTTATGAAAAAACGGGTCAGTATCATGGTGTTTATCATGTTCTTCAGGGAACGCTTGCTCCAAGTCTTGGAAAAGGCCCGGACGATATCCGTTTTAAAGAATTAGAAGAACGCCTGAATAACCCGGAAGTAAAAGAGTTGATCCTCGCCACAAATTCCAGCCTCGACGGAGAAGCTACCGCAATGTACATCACCAAAAAAGTAAAACCGCGCGGCATAAAGGTAACTCGTATCGCCAGCGGTGTTCCTATTGGTGGTGAATTAGAATACATTGACGAAGTAACACTCTCACGAGCTTTAGATGGACGAGTGGAACTTTAAAACAGATTATTTTAACTACAGATTATTATAGGAATTGCAGATACTTGATTCCATTTGTAAAATTTAATTATCAAATTCTTGATATTAATTTGGGAGCATTACGTTTTATCTATTTTACGACTGGATTATCATAATGGAATCCTGCTCTGCGAGAAGGGAGATTACGATGAAGAGAATTGGTATGCTGACTAGCGGTGGAGATTGTCAAAGTTTAAATGCTACCATGCGTGGTGTTGTAAAGGGTCTTAACGTTCTTGAGGGAACAGTTGAAATCTACGGCTTCATCGACGGATATAAAGGATTAATTTACGGCAACTACAAACGACTGACTTCGAAAGACTTCTCAGGCATTCTGACAACCGGCGGAACCATCCTTGGTACATCCAGACAACCATTTAAATTAATGAGAACACCTGACGAAAATGGTCTTGATAAGGTAGAAGCAATGAAATCAACTTATCGCTATCTTGATTTAGACTGTCTTGTTGTTCTCGGAGGTAACGGAAGCCAGAAAACTGCCAACCTTTTAAGAGAAGAGGGTCTTAATATTGTCTCCCTTCCAAAAACAATTGATAATGACCTCTGGGGAACAGATATGACATTTGGTTTCCAAAGTGCAGTAGATATTGCTACTCAGACAATTGACTGTATTCACACAACAGCCGCTTCCCATAACCGCGTATTTATCATAGAATTAATGGGACATAAAGTAGGATGGGTTACTCTTCATGCAGGAATCGCCGGCGGCGCTGACATCATCCTCATCCCAGAAATCCCTTATGACTTAAAACACGTTATTTCGGCAATTCAACGCCGCAATGAACAGGGCAAGCACTTTACAATCCTTGCTGTTGCAGAAGGGGCAATCTCAAAAGAAGATGCAAAATTGACAAAGAAACAGTACAAGGCAAAACTGGCTAAACGTAAACATTCTACAGTTGGTTATGAACTCGCTTCACAAATCGAAAAAGCCACTGGTTTAGAAGTTCGTGTCACAATTCCAGGACACACACAGCGAGGCGGAAGCCCGGTTCCTTTTGACCGCGTAATTTCCAGCCGTCTTGGTGTTGCTGCAGCTGAGCTTATCGCCAAAGAAGATTACGGCAAAATGCTTATCATGAAAGGTTATGATGTCGCTACTCTTCCTCTGGAAAAAACAGCTGGAAAATTAAAATATGTTTCTCCTGATGACCAGATTGTACTTCAGGCGAAGCATTTGGGGATCTCCTTCGGAGATTAGGGAGCTAGAGCGCGTTTGAAAAATACTTTCTGTAAGATGTGCGTTACAATATAACAGACGCCCAAGAAGAGAACCACGATACCCTATATTTGTGACTTTAGTCGCGGCGGTTTAAATGTTCGCTTATACGCTCACATTTAAACCTTGCTCCGAGGTCACAAATATAGGGTATCGGTTCTCTTCTCGGGCTGTCTTTGGCTGGATTTTAATTGAATTAAATAACAAATCTACTTATCATTGTGATTAGAAACCCTCCTACAAGTCCTCCAATATGCGCTGCATTATCTATGCCTGTAGAAAAGAATCCATACGATAATGCTGAAGCAACCATGAAAATCATTCCCGTCAAACCAATCTCCTCTACACGATGTCTTTTTTTCTGAATGATATCAGAAATAATACAATATAAAAGACCTCCCATAACACCAAATATTGCTCCCGATGCTCCTGCACTTACAGTATTCGGATTATTTCCGAGCGTAAATATAATAGATGTTCCTGCGCCAATCAGGCCTGCTCCAATATATATGAGTAAATATGATAGTTTTCCTGTGATTCTCTCTAAGCGGCATCCAATGACTAATAAAATCAACATATTTTGTAAAAGATGATCTGCTCCAAAATGAAGAAACATTGAGGTAAATAGTCGATAGTACTGATGCTTTTCCACAACATCCATCCAATCCATCGCTCCATGTGCCGCCATAAATTCTGCATCTGTAATATTACCCAAAAAACTCAAGATCATAAATACCACTACATTAGCAAGCACAAGTATTGTATTGACTGGCGTTAGCATACGTCGAAGTTCTGTTCTTTCTTCAGTTATTTTCTGCTGCAAAAATTTCTGTGAAAAAGGTTCTAAAGAACTTTCTAGTCCACAATATTGGGACTTTTGATATTCATAAATATACAGTTGTCCTGCTTTTATATCAAAAAACCATATATCTGGATATTTTTCCGCTTCTTTTCTTTCTTCAAAATCTGGTTCTCCCTTATTAAGTATTAATAGCAAGTGTTCCACTTTTTTCTGATACTTTAGCATAATCTGGCGTTCTATATCGAGCATTTCTTCTTCTCTTTGTTTCAATCCAATTCGCGGCTGCCCTGGAAGAAGTGGCGGAACAACTTCAAGTAATGAGAGCTTATCGCCTGTATCTTTCCCCCACAAAATCTTTGAATCATACTTTATTTTCTGAAACCCCTGATGGAATAAAAATTCCTGTAATGCTTCTACAAATTCCATAAAAACTTCTCTTTTACCTTTCTTTATCTTATGTTCTCCATTATAGCGAGGCTGCCTGGATTGTCAAATATCCTGTATCAGAAATTCATATTCTTTTTTTGCAAAACGTATGACTGCACCATCTTCTAATTGTTCCTGATTTCCTCTTTTTATCTTTTTCCCATTAAGCCATGTACCATTTGTCGAACCCATATCTCGAAGAATATATCCCTGTCCGTCTCCCTCATAAATATCTTCTAAAATAACTGCATGTTCTCTGCTTACTGTTTTATCCTGTATATGAAGATGATTTACACCCTCTGCACTTCCGATATAAAAAGGACAATTTTTTATTACATAGATAATTCCTAATTCCATATCCCGTAACATCGGATGACATATTTTACCATCTTCTTTTTCTGATTCGTTACCATAGTTTAAAATGGTTGTTCCTTCTGTTCCTGATTCCCAATCAACTTCTGTTTTTATCATTTGCGGTCTGTTCTGTAATTCTTTTTCCTGAATAAACTTATCGGATATTGGGCTTCCCTGCTCGCCTCTTTTTCGATGTCTCACTTTATTTTGCTTGTTTATGTTGTCTTTTATACTATTCATACTATTGCTTTTATTTTTTTGTTTTATTTTTCGTACTGTCTGTGCACTCCATATGAATCCACACGCAAACACTATAATTAATAGCATTCCGCCTACGGAATATTGAAATAACTGTCTTGTAAAACCGCTTCTCATTCCGTAGAATACAAAGATTCCTTCCAATATTACTGCCAGAAATGTGCATATTACAGAAATTATTTTTAAACCATTGTACACAATGAGATAGTTATTTTCATTACTTTGACTTTTACTTCTATTATTTAAGTCTTTATTTTTCTGGTTTCTATTACTTTGATTTTTATTTTTTTCATCTCTATTTCTCCCATTTCTCTCATTTCTCTGAACTTCCCGTCTGCTATTTCTTCTGCCATTTTTTATTCCTATCTGAAAATCTCCTGTTTTTTGTTTCCTGTTATTTGGACTTTCTATTTTTTGTTTTTCCAGTTCTAATTCTTCCTTAAAAAACTCCTCATAGGAAATACTTTCATTATTACTCCTTCTATCCTGTTTTATTTTACTGCTGTCTCTCACTTTTGCACTTGTTTTATCGACTTCCTCTATATCATAATATTCTTTTTGTCTTTTTGTTTGGATATATGTCTCTAATAATTCCTTTGAAAAACCCAGTTTCCTTACTTTATTATAAAATCGATACATAAATTGAACTGCATCTGTATCTTCATAATCAATCTGTGGGAGCATCCATGCAAATAAAGCTTCCATTCTCTTTTGTAAATCCTCGTTTTTATTTTGGAGTTCTCTATCTTGCAGATTCGATTTTATCTCTGACTCTAAAGAAGTCTGCGGAAAATAGATCCATTGAATCTCTCCCTTACTATCTTCATAAATATATTCCGGACGAAGCTCTATACAATTCAGATCAAGCATATAGTCTTCTACTTCCTGAATCATATTGCTCATATTCTGCAAAATTTTTTCACATTCTTTTTGAGAAAAAGCTCGTTCTTTTCCTTGCCGTTTTAATGGCCGTTTACCGGTAATATCAAACAAAAGGCTTTTCTCTTCATCTTTTTCTCTAAGCTGTGCCGATACTAGCGTTTTTAACTCGTTTCTTTTCAGGATTTCATATTCCACAGACAAATAATAATCCCATGATTCATTTTGCGTATGCACTACTGACTCATCATATACAGGTGTCCTATATTCAATCTGCTTTAGCAAATATGTATATGTACCCTCTTTTATAACCTCCACAATCTATCCTCCCCACAACAGCAACACAATCCTATTATCAGATTACCGCAAATTCCCGCTTAATTTCCTAAGAAGTTCTTCCTCATTAGTTATATCGGCTTTTTCTTCACATTTAAAAATCCATCCTTTTATCCCTGTATATTTTCGCCCTCCCAAAAGAGGATTTCCAAGTCGTACTGATGCCTGAACGAGAACTTTACCTCCTGAGATAGAAACTTTATAGGAATCTAACGAAGCAATATTTAATCTGGTTGCAATTCTTTTTTGCAGCCTCAACCTTGTTTTGCTTATGAGCTGTCCCCTTCTATTCATCTGAAGAAAGTTCTTATTCCTCAGAAGAAGCTGCTGCGATTTATATGTTCCATCTGCCAACTTCCCGTCTGTTTTCCATACATCTGCCGCTTCATCCGCCAAACGCATTGTTTCACTCTTAGCTACTGACATATCAATCAAAAACAGTCCAAAAAAGAATTCTGTGACTACGATAATTAAAATAATCGGTACAACCACGGAAGCTTCTACCGTCATCATTCCTTTATTTCCCATATACAATCTACCTCCCAGAAGCACAGCGGGAACATGGGCGCAGTCTACCCACATCTTTTAATCTTACCGCTTTTATCGTTCTTTTTAATCCGCTACATCCTAAAGTCGAATGGTAACAATCACCATATGCAGTCACAAATATTGCGGATAAAGAAGACCCTTTATGAATACACTTTTCACATGCTGCATATTTTGAGGAATGAACTATGTCCTGTATTGCTGCATTCCCCGTAATCTTTAGGCAAATGTGCGAGCAAGATGCATTTTTATGGTATACCACTCCATTTTCTGCAACATAAACAATACTATTATCTCCAGCCGCATCATAATCTCTTCGATGTTTTACATAGCCGGAAAATACTCTTCTTTTTACAGCAGTATCCTTCTGAAATCGAATAGGACGAAAAAAAGGAACTGATAATTTCAATGTATAAATAGCTTTAACCTGTACCTCTTCTTCAGATGAAAAAGCAGATTGTACTGAAATTCCTTTCCTGCCTCCCTCTACTAAACTGTCACAAAGAGACTTTGCATCATAAATATCAAAAAATACACTGCTCGCATTTCTTATACTTTGTCTGCCATTTGTTCTGTCACTTTTATGGATTCCATTATCCTCCTTCACATGATTTGACTTCTGATCATCTTCCTCTGGTATTAAAGAAAACATTTGCTGCTTTGCACATATCTTTGCAGTCTGTGATACCGCATAATGTACTTCCGTCTCTACTAAGATCATCTGTGCTAATCCTATAAAGCAAGCCACGGCACATAAAAATATCGGAAATACCAATGACGCTTCCACAGTTACAGATGCCCGACAAGAACCAAAGCAGGATGCTCTTTTTCTCTTATGAAAGATCCATCTTATAACCCGTGCCTGGAGAGACAATTTTTTTCCTGAATCTTTTTCCGAACATTGAACATTACACATTTCCTGAAAGGGGTCAGGTCTTAGGTATTTTAAAGAGAGCACCCTGCTTCACCTCCTCCCGCAGAGCGTATTTTAAACACGCTCTATCGACATTCTTTCTCTATCTTTATTAAAAATATCAATAACTACATTGTTTCACAAAGTTTAGTTTCACACCTCCGGCCGCAAGACTTCCTTTCCAGCTATAAGAAAACAGACAATTCTCCATCAAAAATCCTGGCTCTTTAGAAGCTATATTCTCCTGCATAATATCCATCATGCGATAACACACTGTTCGAGAATTTCCTTTTGTTAGAAGAAACAGCTTCAAATAATCTTTATAAGATATATTTTTCTTTCCTTTTTTTACAATCTGCTTATTTCTTAACTGCTCTGCCATTGTTTTTAACGTAAGATTCCACGTTGTCTTATCTTTTATCAACGGAACTTCGCCACCAGAAAATAATGTGTGTAATTCCAGAAGGGATTCTCCGTAACTTATTGCCATTCTTATAAGTACCTGTACTGCTTTCATCGTCTGCGGCATTCCCATAACCCCAGTTATAGCCGATGCCATCGTATTTATATGCGTTTTCATCTGAGTATCTTTTCCTGTAAATATATAATTATTTATAAAGCGTAATAGCAGAATATAATTTGCTACTCTTTTTAGATTATCTATATCTGAATTCTTTCCGCTAATAAGATATTCCACCTCATACAGAAGTGCATTGTCCTTTTTATCACTACCTCCATAAAAAGAAAAACAGTCTTCTATATAAGAAATAATATATCTGTCCTTTGTCCACAATGTACCTCTTCCATCCATAGAAATATCCACAGAAAGTAATGACTTTATCCCCTTTAAGCTTGAAAAGGATAGTTCATCCATCTTATCCAGCAACCTTTGCTCATTATCAAAAGAACTGCCTTTCACTCTTTTTGACGGAAGATTCGTTCCTGGAATACTCTGTCTTGAAAGACTCTCCGGATGCTCAGCGGCATAAAATAATATACCTGTTCTCATCAAAAGCTGTAATGTTCCCTTAATCTCCTTCCAGTTACTACGTTCCTTTAATGTTTCCTCACTCACAGGTTCTATTTCTTCTGACGCTGCTTTTTCGTCTGGTTTCATATCCTCCACATTATCTGTATTTTTATCTACATCTCCTTTTAAGTCTGATTCCGTATCCTTTTTATTTGTTTCCTCTTTTGTTTCTTGATTCACTTCTTCATCCTGTTCCTTTTTTACATCCGTTTCTGCGCTATCTACTTCTTCCTGGCATTCCTTTCTTTCTCCGTCATTTTTCTTTGTATTTCTTATAATATCTTCCAATACTTTTGCTATTTCTTTTTCCTCACGATATTTCATCCACTCCCGGATCTCGTGTTTCAGATACAACCCATCTTCATCCACTGCCGTCTTCTCTCCTGTAACTTCTAAAGAATCGCAATATATATCAAAAAACGAATTACCAGAAAAATATTGATTGATAAATTCTTTTCCATCAGTCACGATGTAATCTTTCTGTCTTGGATCAAGAAAAAACAAATGATAATTTTTAAAAAGTTCTCTATCATAGTTGGCCATAATACTTTCTCCTGCACCTTTTACTGCATCTTCCCCAAGGCTACTGGCACTGTAACTGATTACGCCCTCTACAATAAAAAGGAAACTCATCATCAACACCAAAAACAGAAGCGACAAAAAGACTGTAATCTGTCCTCTTTCATCAAAATATTTATCGTATTGAACCTGCATTTTTCTGTATTGTGGAGAAAATGGATGCCACCACCCCTTTAATATTTGTCTGGAAAATAATCACCAAACCAATAAGGACTACAATAATTAAGATAACCTCAACAACCCCCATTCCATCCTGTGATAACAAAATAGATTGTAACCGATTCTTTTTATATACTATATTGTTCTGATGCATCTGCTCCTTTTTTCTTTTTATAAATGCCATATCAATTCCCTCCTTTTATTCAGCAAAGTACATCCATATCCTAGATTATGTTTGAAAAATGCTTTCTGCAAAATGTGCGTTACAATTTGTGGGAGATTTCGCCTAAATGAGGGCGGCGTAGCGGGCTACTTCAACTGAATGAAGACAAAATATACCGCAAATTGGGGCGTGCAGGTTGCAGAAATGATTTTTCAAACACGCTCTAATAACATCTTCTAAAATCAAAATCCCTGAAAGCGAGTCAGTGCCGGGTACATCACCAATAACATTACCTGACACAATAATAAAATCATTGGAAAAAGTAATCTTGTTGAAGCCTCCTCTCCCTCTTTTTTTGCTCTGTCTATCCGCTTATGAAACGCCTCTCTTTCTTCTGCTTCCATTAACATTGCTGCTTCCCTGCCGCCTTTCGTAAAGCTCTGAATCAAGATAAGCGAAAGCTTCTGATAACTATCTGTCCTAAACTGCATTCCCCAGTCCTGACATGCCTCTCTCTGGCTTACACCATTACTCATCTGCTGTTCCATCCGCATCATTTTTTCAAAAGCATATTTTTTAGAATCATCCAATTCTCTCTGCTTTTGATAGTTCTGGCTAATTCTTTTCACCGCAGAAAAAAAGGATAGTCCCGCTCCCATATATAGAGTGAGAAGATGAACAATAACCGGGAAGTCCCGCTCTGCCTGCTCCTGGCACTTTTTCCCTTCTTCTTGCAATTTTAAATAATTATGTAACGGGATAAAAATACATACAGTGACAAATAAAATCAATATGCCTGATATTCCTCCTTGATTTTCCTGTCTTTTTGTAATTTCAATATCTTTATAGACAGACGGTATTTTAATATCACGACTATATCTATTCTCCTGCTCCTCCTTCTTTAAATATTGCTGTATCTTATAAAACACATTTGTTTGAGATATATTTTTCTTCGGAACAATCCTGATCTCATACTTTTTACTTTTCCGATATTCCCCGTACCGTGCTGTTACCACAATATATGTTCTATATGTTTCTCCTCGCTTTAGCTTTGCTTGTTCTTCTTCATTTATCGAACCGTCCAGACGAATATATCCATCTTCTGCAAGTTCGTATGTAATCTCAAAAGGATATCCGTCTACTGTATCTGGCAGGTTCAGTGGGGTCTGTATCTGCTTCAATGACGTATTATTTTTCATCATTATCTTTTTTAACTTTTTAAAGAACTGTATATACACTTTCGACTCTTCTTCTGCCGATAATTTCTGTTCATCAAGTTTATAAGTTATCTCCTTTTTCTTGTCATCCTTTTTTAAAGATAGCTGCACTTCTTTTGATCCTTGACCAAATGAATTTCGACTCAGTAAAATATCATCTTGCAAAAAGGCTGCTCTTATAATCAAAAAAGCCAAAAAAACTGCTCCTGCTATGATTTCTATTAATATAATCTTCTTCTGCTTTTTTAAAAACTGCTCCTTCCTTTGTCTGATCTGTTCTTCTGATTCCGTATACTGGCTCTTTAAATCGCTGATTATCCGGCTCTCTATCTTTTGTTTCCATGAAACAAAAATGTTATTCAAAAGTTATGCACCTCCTGTTTAAAACCGAATATTCATAATTTTCTCCGACCAGAAAAAACAAAAAACAGTAATCCCAATCATACCTGACATAACGAGATGTCCTAAAATAGTGTTGTAAAAACACTCTACATATTTAGGATTGGCCAGGCGCAAATATAGTAAAATAAAGAATGGCATTGATAACATAATGTTTTTTTCAAATAACTTTCCACTTAAAAGAACTCTTATCTCCTCCTCCGTATCCATCTTATATTTCAAATGCTGCATCGTCCTTTTTAAAATCTCTACCATATTTCCCCCGGTACTACGCACAATCTCTATCACGACCGCAAACTGCTTTGCCTCTTCTAGTCCTGTACTCTCTGCAAACTCCATAAAGAGTTGTTCTAAAGTAATATGCAGATCTAATCCCTGTATGATTCTTCTCATCTGCCTTAACATTGGATTATTCTGGTCTTGATACAGCTCTTCTAATTCTTTTAGTGCAATCCTGCAGGAATTATTCAAAGAATACCCTGCCTGCAATGAAGTCATCATTGATTGCAGCAGATTCTGAAATCCTTTCTCATATAAATGTTTTTCTTTCTCCCTTTTCTTTCTTTTTAGAACATTAAAACACGGAAATAATAATATTTGTTCTAAAAGCAGCCAGCGTATATCTCCATAACATAAAATATTCAGTAAAATAAGACCTGCTTCCACAATCAAAAAGGAACTAACCCTCTCTCTTCTCTTCACAAAACAGTCTCACCGCCTCACAATAGTTTTCATACTGCCCATAGCTCTTAAGCTTTTCCGTATGAAAAAGTTTCCCTGTCATTTCCAAACTTTCTGTCTGTCCTGCTTTATATTGAAATAGGGTACGAATATCATACTCTGCTCTACTGTAATCCTTAATTTCGCATATCTCTAATATCTTTCTTTTCCCTGTAGTAAGTCTCCCTAAATGAATGAGAATGTCTACTGAAGAAGCAATCAATCCCTGTATTGCTGCAAGAGGCATATCCATTCCCATTAAAACCATCGTTTCTAAACGTCTTAGTGCATCTCGACATGAATTGGCATGTATCGAAGATACAGACCCACTATGCCCAGTTGATAATGCCTGAAGCATCGACATGGCTTCTGCCCCTCGCACTTCTCCTACGATAATTCGGTCCGGCCGCATTCGCAAAGATGCCTTAATCAAGTCCTGCATAGTAATCTCATTCTCTCCCTCCATGTTTGCATTCCTCGTTTCTAGTCGAACAAGATTCTCTACATGAAAAAGCTGGAGTTCTGCTGAATCCTCTATCGTAATTACTCTTTCCCTCACTTGCAGAATATTCTGCAAGTGCATTCAAAAGAGAGGATTTACCTGAGTTTGTCGCTCCACTAATAAGAATATTGTATCTGCTCTTTACCAGGGCGGACAGTATACCTGTAAGTTTCTCTGGAAACTCTTCAAATGCTAAAAGCTTCTCTATCGTCATGCCTCCTTTTAGAAACTTACGAATTGTGATAACCGGCCCTTCCAGTGATACTGGCGGCAATACAATATGTACCCTCGAACCGTCTGGAAGTCTGCTGTCCACAATAGGACAAGCCTCGTTCACCATTCGGTTTGTTGGTGCCACAATCTGCTCTATCAAGCGGTATACATCGCCCTCTTCTGAAAAGTGTTCTTCTATTCTTCTAATCTTTCCGTTCTGCTCTACAAAAATACGCGAGGCTCCAATTACCATAATCTCACTTATACTGCTGTCACCCAAATATTTTTCAAGAACATCAAATCCTCTTATCGAATAAAACATCTGTCTTCTTAGTTCTTCTTTCTCAGAAAGTGTCCCGTATCCGCCATGACTTGAACGTAAGATTGCCTTATCAATCTCACGATATACATCTTTATCGCTGACATATGATGTTCTTCCATCCATCTGGTGTAAAATCTGTTCTCTCAGCTCTCTCTTACCAGGCAGTTCCATCTAAAATATCCTCCCTGTATATCCTCTGCCATATTTGAGGCTCTCCCTGATTAATATTTAATACACGTTCCAAACGGTCACAAAAAATACTCTGCCTCGGATTCTTCCTCGAATCTATCAATATAACCTGATCAAAAAAGCGCAGCATATCTACATTGGCAACAAAACAATTCCCTGCTCCCCAGAACACTTCCCTATAGGGACTCTCTTTCTTAATCTTATCGAAAAACCATGCATAATCTTCCTTCGTCAGTTCCCGCAAATAAAAATACAAGTCTGGAGAATGTAACACCTGAACTTCTTCTTTCGGAATAAGCATATCCTGCAATATATCTAAAATATTCTCTTCCCTTAAATGAATGTAATAGCATAAATCTCCCATATCACCGCCTTCTCCGTATTCAGAATCTATCCCTTTATAGCCCAGATCTTCCGCTCCCATATATACATCTCCCAATGACATAAAAGAACGTGCTATCTGCTCAAGATATTCATCATACACAGGGGAATACACGATTGTTAACTTCGTCGGTGTATCTTTTAACTCTGCTGCCAAGTCTGATAAATCCGAATTATAATCTGTAAAATCAGACAACATCTCTAACAACTTCTGGGGATTATCATATTTGCAAAAAGAGCCTTGTTCCTCCCGCCAGGTTAGTAAAATCAACTTCTTCTGTTTTAAAAATTTCTGTTTCTCTTCCGATAATTCTTTAAAAAATCTTTCATCTAAAAGATAAATCTCTGCCTCTTCTTTAAAAGAAACCATGCCTTCTGCCGTTGTAAAATGATATACCCGCACTGCAGATGAAAGGTGAATCTCCAAATACCTCACCAGCCGCTTACCATACTCTCCTGCTTCTCCTATAATGATTGTGCGAATATCTGAAAAATCCATATCACATCCCTCCATTATTTTATTTGATGTAAATATATGCCAGTTATTCCAAAATCAATATATCACATTTTCCAATTTTTGTCTACCTTTATTTTACTTAAATTACAAATTATTTATTTAAAGATAGTTTTCATATTTTCTCTTACTTTTTCATAAACTCATAAAAACTAATATGCCAGAACGTATTTGAAAAATGCTTTCTGGCAAAGCTGCATGCTAAGGAGATAATTTATGTACCCTATTCTTCTTTCTTTTTCTACTCATTTTTCCACTTTATTTATTAATAATTCATCCATCCAGAATATATTATCCCAGGATAATCTATCTCAAAATAAAATTCTGCTTATTTTTTGCGCGGCCTGTTTTGCAGGATATTTTATTGCATACATAAAAAAAAGACCCACAGCACTTTTTTCCATCATCGGACGCGGTGCCGCCGGTCTTTCGTTCATTTACTTTTTTAACTTTTTCTGCGCTGCAAGAGACATCATCACTGGAATTGGAATTAATCCGATTACAGGCGCTGTATGTACAGTTCTTGGCATTCCAGGAGCAATTCTGCTATATGCTATAAAAATTTATAGTTTTTTATAATTCACCTTATCCTCTTCCAGCAAGAAGGCTTCTAACTCCAGAGCATATATTCAAGAATGCCCCGGCATCCTACAGGTGATGAGATGTCACTATAACACAAGCCGATAGAAGTTTCCTCTTATAGCTGCAAATATTTTCTATCTCCACTTAATTAAATAAACCACTTAATGCTGCAAAAATAGAAGATAATGCCGTCTTTATTTTCTCAAAGATTCCCTGTGTATCAATATCCATGTCACTCAATTTATCATAAATTTTACTTGCCTGTTCTTTTAAGTCATTTACATTTAAATCAAGCTTATTAATTTTTTGCATAAGTTCTGCAATCTGTGCTTTCTGATCATCTGTTACCGTGATATCTAAGTCTTTGCTGCACTCATCAATAATATCATTGATGTCACTTTCTGATTTTACATCATCTGAAAGAACTTTTTCTTTAATTAACGCTAAAAACTGTTCGGCTTTGTCGGAATCATTAAGCTGATCGGCTAACTCACTGGTAACTACCAGCTCATTCGTTGCGGCATCTTTACTCTCGCTGGAAATATCTTCACCCGTCATGTCTTCATACGCATTCATTGCACCAACTAAAGCAGCAGTTCCTGTAATATTAAAAGGTCCTGCTACAGTTACGGTGGCATCTGTCACACCTGCTGTTGTAAGCGCATTTTCATACATACCTGCTGTACAGTAAGTAATATTTTTCGTTGTAACATCAATGCCTTCTCCCTTATCTCTTTTTTCAACCAGAACAGAGGATAAGGCCTTTGTACCAATCACAGAAGAATCTAAATAATCATCAAGATATTTATGTTCATCCGCATTCGTCACTGTTACTATATTATACTGATCGAGTGCTTTCTCATCTACGTCAAGAAGTTCAAGGACTTTACTTTTCTGATCTTTACTTAAATCCGCCCCCAGGGAAAGATATGGTTTCTCCTCTACTGCATCTGCCGATACATTTGCCTGAAAGGTCATAAGACCTGCTATCATTATTGCTGATAATGTAATAATTTTTCTTTTAAACATAATAAATCCTCCTTTTGCTCCATATGTATTCCCAGACTCTTCCTGCTTCGGCCATTCCGGTTTTCAAACACGCTTTAGTCTACCATATGTTTTCTTAAAAATCATTTCCAAAATCTATCTTTATTCTTTCTTTTTTATATCAGCTTTGTATCGGTATTTTACAAAACAAAGAACAATAAAAATAATTGCTGCTGCAAGGCTTACTTTCCAGCCAATAGAAAATCCTGGCGGTGTATATTTTAAGGAAACTGTATGCTCACCAGAAGGAACTTTTACTCCAAGAAAAGCATCTCCGATACGACATGTCTTTACTTCTTTGCCATCTACCTTTACTTTCCATCCAGAATCATATGGAATTGACAAAAATAATGTCTGATTATCTGAAGCATCCACTGTGCCTTCCAGAGAATTACTTGAGTAATCCGTCACCGTAAATGCCTGCTCTGCTGCTGTCTTTTTAAAATCTTCAAATACCTCCTGATCGAAGTCTGCCGCAGAAAGGCGCACATAACCATCCTCGGTCTCTCCTTTTAACTCAAAAGTTACTTTAACTTCTGAACCTGCGGATACTTTTCCGATTGGAAGCATATAACCATCTAAATCTCCTGATTTCACATTGGTTCCATCTACCATTATCTGTGCATTTTCTACCTGTGTTCCATCATAAAACAGATACAGATTCTCTGCCGTCTCTGTAATTGGAATGGTAAATGTCATATTGTCCGGTCGCGAATCGCCATATTCAAAATAATATTCTCCATCATTCGTCTTTGATGCAGTACATCCATTGGTTGCCGGATCGTCAATCTCAATATCATGAAACAGCTCAAATACATCAAATGCCTGCTCTCCAAGATCATTCTGTACACGGAATGGATAAGCACTGTCATAATACCAGTCTTTTATGGAATCATTCATGAGATATCCTATAGACATTCCTTTTGCCGGATTCTCATAAATATCAAAAGTCCCCTGTGTCTTCAGATATTTAAAATCTGTTGTCAGAGAATCTTCCTGATGATAATACAGGTATTTTACATTCAAAAGGAAGTTCGTTACTGGTGTTGCACCTTTATAAAGATACTCATTACACCCCGTATAAAAACCAAGATTATCCATCATATTAACCATTCGGTCTGTCGCTGTAGAACCAAAAAGTCCCACACTGTTTATTGGATACCAGGCATTTTCATCTACCATAAGAGCACTGGCAAGCTCGCTTCTGTAAAATGTCCCATCTTTTAAAGATGCAGCAGCTTTCTCCATATCTTCTGTTCCATAGAAAAACTTTGAGACAGAAATCTGACCATTTTCATTAAAGCCCATACAGGCTGTTGTGGCAATCTCTATTATTGCCACTATACAAAATGCAGCCTTATACCACACTTTTCTCTTACGAGATAATGTATACAGGAGTAATATCATTCCATACAAAATAAACAGCATTCCTGCCACACCATAAACTTTATCTTCCAGTGGCTGTGTTCCTTTTACCCTGGCATAAGCTAAAAGTCCTACTCCTGCCATACAGGCAAACGCCACATGCCAGCCTTTTGTTCCATCTAAATGTTCAAATACTTCCCACAACATATGCAGAAGCACAAAACCAAACAGGAATGAGAAACGATTCGGAATACCATACTGATCATGAAATCCATGCCAGATAAAGTTGAGAATCATTTCACCAAAACTCAAATAAAAGAATCCTACTAAAAGAATTTTCTTTATCTTATCACTAATTTTAATCTGCTGATTCAACAAATATAATCCAACTGCTAATACGGTAAAAATACCAATATACAGATTGGCATTTCCATCAAAATTATCATGACTGATCGGACTTCCCATCGCAAACTGGCGATTTAGCAGATCTGCCGCATTCGTAAGAAAGCTGTGATCCGGTAGTGTCATTGTTTCTCCTGATGCCGTCTGTTTAATTCCAAGATATGCTGGAATGAGTAATACTGCCGCCATTCCTGCTGCAAGGAAAGAATATAGTGCAAATGAAATTCCCCGGAAAAAGAACTGTTTTACACTTTTAAAGGAATAAAAAATATACCATATTATTGCAAAAATACAAATCATAAATGCAATGTAATAATTACAGTACAACGCATAAAACAACGCAAGACAATATAGCCTTCCGTCCTTTTTATCAATCAAACGCTCCAGCCCCATAACAACAATTGGGAAAATCATAATCGCATCCAGCCACATAACATTCCAGCAATAGCCAACCATGTAGCTTGATAATGCATACGCCATCGAAATCATGAGTACATGAAGCCCCTGTTTCTTGCTTTTTGAAGAAAAATAAATCCCGGCCGTCATTCCACTAAGTGCAATTTTCAATACGATAATCATACTAACTGCCATATTGAGCTGCGTTTTCTTAAAAAATATAATCAAAAGATTAAGCGGACTGGATAAATAATAGGAAAATAATGATAAAAAGTTAATTCCTAATCCAGAACGGAAACTGTAAAAAAGACTTTCTCCGCCTTTTAACTTATCATACAAAACAGAATAAAATGGCATATACTGATGTAAACCGTCAATAATCAACAGCGAATTATCACCAAATGGCTGTATACCAAAGGCAATACAGCAGCCAGTCATGACAATAAGCGGCATGAAAAAAGACAGTGCAATAACATGCTTTCTACCAAATCTCTGGCCAATATGCCTTATCTGTTTCCCTTCTTTTTTTATATTCATATGCTCCTTTCTCATCCTCCCTTTTTCAGATTTCCAGAGTGTGTTTAAAAAAGCAAAAGTAATCTGCATATCCCGATTTGTCAGGGATTTTGCCAAGCGCATCAAACACTCTCTAAGCTTTTACTTTCCTCACTCGCTTCTTTAATAATCCCAGGCAGCGTATTATATCAATTCTCTTTTTTATCATAAAACGGATACTTCCATGTGTCATCTGTGTAACATTAGACGAATGCCTGCGATAGCCAATAAGTGGTTTGTCCAAAAAGCAAACCTTTCCCATATACTCTGCCGCTGTTCCAATCCAATAGTCATGCATATACATTTCATTTGGAATAGGACAAATAATGGGAATCAATTCTTTGCGAAATGCCATGCAGCATCCCACATAGCTGTTTTTCAGAAGATTTTTCAAAATCCCAGCCCGGCTTCCCCTTATAGAAAAAAGGCTTGCCGCTCCTGTTGCTACACCATTCTCGTCCACAATCTCTGCATCATGAAGAACAGCTTTTACTTCTGGATTTGAAAATGCATAATTCACTTTCTCGACTTTATCTGGCTTCCATATGTCATCCTGATCAGACAAATATATAATATCTCCGTTACAATGCCGGATCGCATTCTCAAAATTCCTTACAACACCCTTGCCCGGTCCCTTCACAATATGAATTCGGGAATCCACTTCTGCCATCTTTAAAAGAAGGGGCTTTGATCCATCACTTGCTCCATCAACAGATACTATCACTTCATCCTTTTCCCCAAGTTGTGATAAAATCGAATCCATCTGTTCTTCTATATATGTACCACCGTTATAATATGCCATAGCCACTGAAATCTTCATACACATATTTCTCCAATCATAAATATTACAAAATTATATCTTCTTCCTGTTTTTTCTTCTCTGCTGCTAGGATACGCTGTTTTTCCTCTTCTGACAAGTTCTCATCTTTCAGGATTTTAGCATAATTTTTTGTACTTCTTGTTAAATTATTTCCTAAAAATATTTTTTCAACCTGTCCATCCATTTTTCCAATCACAACACCCATTACATTTTCCTCCCTGCCCCGCAAAACATATCTATATTTTTCAATCCGTTTCACCTTTTGTTCAAATTTTCTTCAAAAATCGGACATACTTTTTCTTTATAGTATAGACAGCAACAAAGAAATCCCTCTATTTCTTGTGGCTAAAGATTTTTTTCATATTTTGAAGCCCGTATATCAGGATATATGGGCTTCCTCCTTTTAATGAATGCCTCTAAGCGAGGCTAAGAAAGAACTCTTTCCCCGGAGTTCTTTCTTTTTCTGAGCACTCCGCCCACTCTTCCTGTCTCTTCTGCTGTAAGTGAACCCCAGCCCTTTTCTAAAACTTTGTCATAGATTCCAAGCTCTTTTGCAACCTCATATTTTTTCTGAACATCCGCATCAAGCTCTGAAAGATTAATTTCTCCCCCTAAAAATAATTTTTCCTTCTTTTTCACAAAAAACACCTCTGCTTTCAAAGATTATCTTTTGCAAAAAAGAAGGATTCTATTCTTAATATATTATTTTTCAGATTTACCAGCTATATAATTAATAAACTGCTGTGCGGTACGGCCGGAGATTCCACCATGAGAAAGTTCCCATTTGTTGGCTTCTGCACAAAGTTCTTTGTCGCTTAACTTGATTTCCGGATACTTCTTTGCAAGATTTGTTACAATCTGGAAGTATTCCTGCTGTGTTGGTTTGGAGTAGTTGATACTTACACCAAAACGTGCTGCCAGTGATAACTTCTCCTGTACCGTATCAGAACGATGCAGTTCTTCGTCCTTGTCGGAACGGTCTGACCATGTCTCACGGATGAGATGACGGCGGTTAGATGTTGCGTAGATAAGTACGTTATCTGGTTTTGTCTCCATTCCACCTTCAATAACTGCTTTCAGGTATTTGTATTCGATCTCAAATTCTTCGAAAGATAAGTCATCCATGTAAATGATAAAACGGTAGTTTCTGTTCTTGATATGGCTGATAATCGCAGAAAGATATTTAAACTGATGTTTATAAATCTCAATCATACGAAGTCCGTCACCATAATACTGGTTAAGAATTGCCTTGATGCTTGTGGACTTACCTGTACCGGCATCACCATAAAGGAGACAGTTGTTCGCTACTTTACCCTGTACAAATGCTTCTGTGTTATCTACAAGTTTCTTTTTCTGAATCTCATATCCTGTAAGATCATCAAGCACAACCTTGTCCAGATTATTGATCGGAACAAAGTCCGGCTTTCCATTATTCTCTACGATACGGAACGCTTTGTTAAGTCCAAACATTCCTACACCGTAATCTTTATAGAACTTCACAACTGCATTGAAGAATGTATCTACATCTTCTGCCGCTGCCAGTTCATCAGAAAGGGCACGTACTTTTTCACTTACATTTTTATTATACATTCGCTCTGTCTTGCCGATTGCCTTATAATCTAAAATTGTGCTGAAACAATCAATACCTAATGTCTCCTCGATCGGTCTGAAGTCATAATGGAAAAGATTCATAAATACCTGGAAATCATTCTTTGCAAAGTGATTAACTGTTCCATTATTTGCTCCGACTTTCTCGCTTGTCATGCTGAAAGAGTTTTCATTGGTTACTAAGACAAATGTCAGGTAATTGTGCCATAAGTTCTTGTCAAATCCATATGTAGTCGCAAGATCTAAAAGCGCTTTCATTTCTCTGTAAATGTCTGTGATTAATTCGTCAGCTCTGTAATGGCAGCTATCGAATCTCTTAAAAATATCTGCCATATTTAAAAGAATACTGTCTTCTCCTAAATCCCGATATAAAATTAATTTGGATACTTCTCTGTACATTATCTATTCCTCCTGATTCTCAGAACGGTTTTTCAAAATTTCATCTACGTTTAATGCTTCTATCTGAGAAGCAAACTGACTCTTCAACTGTTCTATTTTATCTTTCGCCTGTTCCCGGTCACCGTCAAATGCAGTATAACCTTTGTAAGAAGCTACCATCGGTTTTTCTTCCTCATCTTCAGACGCATCCCTATTAGAATACAACTCTAAGCCCGGAAATGCAAACTTTGGTTTATCTTCATCGTGAATATTGCCATTACGGATGTCTTCAAGTGTTACCAGACCTGGAAATGCATGCTTTGGTCGGTAATCTGGCATCTTAAATACTTCAAAACAGTCTAAAATATCTACATCTGTCATATCATCAGGAAGATTCTCCTTTAAATATTCTGGATGATGCTGTTTATAAAATTCATAGATAACCTGTTTTACCTTCGGGTCATGAATATCTGTGTCCACACGTTCGTCATTAATAAAAAGATAATATCTGTCCACATATGGAAGAATTCTCTCTTCTGCTGTAATAGACGTTATTTCCGGTACACTGTCATAGGAAACTTCCAGACGACGAAAAGTTCTCTGTTTCTCCTTCGTCTGAGTAACCCCTTCTATTTTATATTTATCCAGTTCAAAAAACATGCTTTTTAGCAACGTAAATTCATACATAATTTATCTCCCAATACTCTGTCATTTTTTAATATATCAAATGCTTACCTCTAAATATACTGCCTCATTATCCCGAAAAAATTCTTTGATAAAAAGCCTGTATTCCAAGACATAATTTATATGGCATTTTTTATATTTATTTTCTTACTATACCACAATTACAGCATCTCTTCCATCTCATCAAGAAGCTCGCCAAATAACTTTAATGCAGATTCTACCGGTTCCTTTGCAGCCATATCTACATCACAAAGACGAAGTAAATCAATCGGATTCATGGAACTTCCACCACTTAAGAACTTAAAGTAGCCCTCTTTTGCCTTTTCATCTCCACTTAAAATCTTTCTGCTGATTGCAATCGCTGCTGAATAACCAGTTGCATATTGATATACATAAAATGGTGTATAGAAATGTGGGATTCTTGCCCATTCTAAGGCAATTTCTTTATCAATAACAATGTCTTCTCCAAAATATTTCTGATTCAGTTTATAGTAAATGTCACATAATACTTCCGCAGTAAGCGGCTCTTTATTCCATGCCATCTCATGTGTAATTTTCTCAAATTCTGCAAACATGGTCTGACGGTATAATGTTCCCTTAAACTGCTCTAAGAAATAATTGATCAGATACATTTTCTCTTTTTTCTCTTCTGTATTCTTTAAAAGATATTCCATCAAAAGAGCCTCGTTACATGTAGATGCTACTTCCGCAACAAAGATACGGTATCCTGCGTAAATGTATGGCTGATTCTTATCTGAATAATAAGAATGCATGGAATGTCCCATTTCATGAGCAAGCGTAAACACATTATTCAGATTATCCTGATAGTTCATCAATACAAATGGATGGCATCCGTAAGCTCCCCAGGAATAGGCTCCGCTTCTCTTTCCCTCATTCTCATATACATCAATCCAGCCACTTTCCATTCCATCAGAAAGAACTTTACCGTATTCCTTTCCTAATGGTGCAAGCCCTTTCTTTACGATTTCTTTTGCCTTAGAAAATGGTACTTTCATCTCAAATTCATCGACCATTGGTGCATAGAGGTCATACATATGCAGTTCTTCTGCCTTTAATGCTTTCTTTCTAAGAGAAACATAGCGATGCATTAAATCCATATGCTCATGTACTGTATCAATCAGGTTCGTGTATACAGAAGTTGGTATCTCCCCACCTTCTAATGCCATTTCTAAAGAAGAATTATAATGTCTTTTCTTTGCGAAAAATGCAGTATTCTTCAAATTCGCTGCATAGAGCGCCGCTAAAGTATTTCTATATTGTCCATACTGTGAGTAAACTGACTCAAATGCACTTTTACGAATATTCACATCTCTGCTTTCTAAAAGAAGCGTATATCTTCCATGACTTACTGGAATTTTTTCTCCTTCTTTTCCCTCAATAGATGGAAAACGGATATCTGCATTATTGAACATAGAAAAAATATTGGATACATCGGCAGACATATCGGACACATCAGCAAGAATCGCTTCCTCTTCTTTAGAAAGAACATGCTTCTGCTGGCGGAACAATTCGTAAAAATATCTTTTGTATAATTGCATATCCATGTTTTGTGTAAACCAGCTATCTATCGTCTTTTTCCCAATTGCAAGAAGTTCTGGTTCCTCAAATACTACAGCACTGTCTAACTGGATGGATAATGTCTGCGCCTTACCTGCAAGTCCCTGGTAAAAACTGTTTCCTGTGTCCTCGTGATAACGCTGATTTGCATAAACATAAATCGCCTCAAACTTTTTCATAAGCGCTTCTTTTTTACGCATATACTCCACAAATACTTCAGAACCTTCTTTTAAACGTCCCTCATATGCTGCAAGGCTTTGAATCTCACTCGTAAGACTTTCATAATCTTTCTCCCACGCTTCGTCAGAAGCATATAAATCCTGAATATGCCACTGGTAGGCCGGATCACATTCCTGTCTTTTCTTTACTGTTTTTTCTTTGTTCTCTTCCATGATCTCATTCTCCTATATCACTTTTCTTTACACTGCATCTATTATTTATATGTATTTTTATGTAATCCATACCGTTTATTTTTCTGTTATTTCGCTTTTACGCTGTCTTTTGAACTTGTCTTATCCCATTTTGCATGCAAAATAAGATTCTTTGTATTTCCCTTTGGAATTACTGTTACATTTTTTCCTGAGCTATCGTACCAGCCAACAAAAGTATAACCTTTTTTTCGCGGACTTCGCAATGTAACTGCTCTCTTTCCAGATAACCTCTCTCTATTCTTGGAAGAGTTAATTCCTACGTTCTTATAAGTAATCGTGTAGCCAGAAACTTTTACACGAAAAGCTCTTTTTCTTCCATTAATTCTGGTAGAAATATATGTCTTTCCGCTCCTCTTTGCTTTCATATATCCATTATTATCAATACTTACAATTGATGGATTTGCACTTGTCCAGCCTGCTGTCCTAAGCCCTCTGTCATGCATATGAATCGTTGCAAGCTGCTTTATTTGTCCTGCCTGCAGCTGTATGATCTTGCGACCACTCTTTGTAAGCTGACCAGATTGCTGTGCCCTTCCGAGAAAAATCTTTACATTTCCTCTCCTGACACCATGAAAGTCTGTCGTATAATAGGAAAGCCAGCCATTCTTATTCACAATGAATCTTCCAATATAAATAAGACTCCATAATGCTCCCTTTGTCTCCGCATTTTTATCCCGATTATCTACCTTTTTCAGTAAAACAGGATATTTATTTAAAAAGCTCATTCGATAGATTCCAGAATTCAATGACAGAATAATCCGATTGTTATACTGCCGAATCCACCCTATATAATTACCCGACCTTGGCGCATAAAATACAACCGCTTTATTTCCTCTCAAATTCGACTTTTTCAGATAATTATCCTGAGAAATCCAGTACCAGTATCCCTTATGATAGAATGTACATGTTTTATTCTCAAGCGCCTGCTTCATCTCTTTTGAATTCTTTATATAATCAGAAGATGCCAGTTTAATCTTCCGCATCTTCAGATTATTTGAATTGCCCTGTCCGTATAGATCCTGCTTCTTGTATCCAGGATGGGTCTTTAGAAAAGTATTCTTTCCCACAAGGAAACTATCATAAGTCACTACCATTCCCTCATGCTTGCCGACTCCCACACCATTGGTCAAATCAACAAAATACCAGATTCCATTAAGCTTTACTATATTCCAGGAATGGTTTTTTGAATAATTACTGATAACCGCGCATGGAATTCCAAGCGTATTCATCGCAAGAGCATAAGCATTAGCCAAACCGTCACACACACCCACATGACTTACCAACACATCATATCCTGTGTGTGCATCTTTTGACTCTTTATACGTCGTGTTCTCCGCAAAATAAATATACACTGCCATCGCTTTATCTGCCTGGCTCATAGAAGAATCTACGGTTGACAATGCCTCATCCAGCCCTCGTATAATCTTCTTATACCTTCTGCGAAACTTACTGCGGCTTATGAGCTTCGTACTGTTAAATGTTGTCGCTCCATCTCTCGTTTCTACTGCATAATACTGTGACCAGTTAGAATCAAGAAAATCTATTCCCTCAGCCATAAGAGCTGCTCTGTTTGAAATAGCTGCCGCTTCCATACACTTCTTACCAGATTTTCCCTGGCTCACCGTTCGGTAAACATCAAGATTTCCCGAAACCGTTCCCTCTATCATAAACTTTGACAGCACATTAATATATTCTTTTTGCGTATCTGAAAATGTCGCTGCATCTACATCTTTTGTGAAAAAAAGGCTTCCCGCCAAAATAAAACAAAGCAAAAATAGAATACTTCCTGCCCTTTTCAATTCTCTACTTAACCCTCTTCTCTCCTTCAATATTTCCCTCCATGAAAAACTCGGTACCTGAATTATCGAGATTCCTGCTTAATTTCTAAAAAATGTTATGTACTCCCAAAATCTTTTTATGTTTAATTTTATAAGAAATTTTTGTTAATTGCGCCCAAATTTTATTTATCCCTTAATTTTCTTTCTATAGTCCATGACAATCCCCAAAATACATTTTTCAAGAATGCCCACTGATACTGATTTGTTGCTCGCCACCTACAGATGTGGGAATCATCTCACATCTGATATAACTATTAGAATATATTTTATACTCTGTCTTAATCTTATCATTATACAGAAAAAATAGCAATTATTGTCGAAACATGATAAACTATATCCATGTAATTTACTATTAAATACTGGAGCGTGCATATCCTTTTTGATTTCTCAAACACGCTCTGGACTGGAGGATTATTTTATGACAAAAACATCTGAATTCCATACCTTACTCCGCAACTATCGCGGCATTATGGGAAATATACGAATCAACAAAATCTGGATTTCTTTCGACTCCTGCTTCTTTAATTATTATGCAGATGATGATGAAATCCAGTTCAACCTTGCAGGACAGGAAGGTGTTATTACCATTCCTGCTGTCATTTCCTACGACAAAATCGATGAAGAAGATTTATTCGAAGACTCTGTAGCAGGCTATACTGCAACATTAGAATCTGGGGATATCGTGACTTTCTACTGTTTTAACGCAAAAAATAAAAGCTGATTTGTGGGGTGAGAGAAACAAACAGATAGTATTCATCTGTTTGTTTTTCTCCTTTTATTATATTGTAATCCTCTGCAGTTCTTTAAGGACAGTCTGCACCCTCTCTTCGTCTACATCATAACTGACCACACATAATGCCTTATACAATAAGCTTATGTTTTCTTCTGTGCTGTTTATTGTATAAGATACCATTCCAGAAGCGATTTCATGACTTACATTCAAAAGCTGAAACTTTAAATCCCGTACAGTCTCACTTATACCAGACGCTTGCAGCTCATCCAGGTTATACTCGTCTGTATTGCCGCAAGGCGCAAAACAGGTGGCACAATCTGGGGCTACCGCAAGCTTTTCTTCACGGACACGTTGTAATAATTCTTCGCCATTCTCCTCTAAAGGAAATATTGACGCAAGACTCTTTATAATAATACCATCTGTATTCTCTGTTTTTAAGTGAACATTACATGCTTTCGCAAGTCCGATCAATGCTCCGATAAGTTTCTTTTCTTTTTTATTCATCTATAACATCCCCTTACCCGCTTCCTGCAAAATTATTATAAAAATATGCACGCCACATTATACCAGCCTGGCAAAATATGACGTGCATTATATATTTTATCTGTCTGTATTCTTTGTAAAATATCGTAAAAGCACTTTAGAGCGTGTTTGAAAAATATTTTAGTGAATTGCTGTTCCTTCTGGTACGCAGTCATCAACAAAGATAATCTTACATCCAAAATCATCTCCGCTGGCTGCAATAAGCATACCATTACTCTTCACTCCAGCAAACTTCGCTGGTTTTAAGTTAGCGATTACGATAATCTTTCTTCCGATAAGTTCTTCTGGTGTGTAGTCATCACGGATAGAGGATACAATAACTCTCTCATCTAATCCATCAAACAATGTGAGTTTTAAGAGTTTCTTAGCATTCTTTACAATCTCACAGTTGATAACTTTACAAACACGCATGTCTACTTTATCAAACTCATCAATTGTAATCTCTTCTTTGATTGGTGCGATTGCATTCTTACGAGCTTCCTCTTCCTCGGCAGCCTTTCTTCTTGCTTCTTCTTCAGCAGCTTTTCTCTCTGCCTCAGCCTTTGCTTCTGCTGCAAGAGTCTTCTCTTCCTCTGTCTGTGGAGTGGAGAAATCAAGAAGTCCAAGATATCTCTGTGGCTCTACAGCAAACAGGAATAAGTAAAGTCTTGGGCCTGCTGCCTTACCAATCATAAGGTTATATGCATTCTTGAAGAACTGTGCCTGTGCAGTCTTCTTATTCTCTTCCTGGAAGTCTGGGTCTGCTTCTCTTGGAATCGTGTAAATAAAGCTGTTAAGAGCATCTAAATCATACTCTCCCTTAGCAATAAAGTCATGAAGTAACTGAATCTCCTTCTTCTCTACCTCATTCAAAGTGTTATAGAAATCCCAGTTTCTATATCCAAGAAGAGTATTCATGTTCTCAGGGGAACACTTCTCTAACCAGTATTTTGCAAGTTCAAGACGCTCTGCAAACTCCTCTTTCTTATATGGAGTACCAATCTTCTCGAATACTGTCTCAAGCATATCTGCATTAAAGTCTACAACAGAACCAAAGTTTACAATCTGCTGCATTGGTACCGGATAAAGCTCACGCCCTTCAATCATACAGTTATGCATGATACCTTCGATGTAATCGTAGTTCTTACCCTTACCTGCCTGATATACCTTGAGCATCTTATCAAACTCAAAATACTGACGTAAAATCTCATCATCAAAACAGAAATCAAATGCCTTGTTTGGTTCTGACTTAGAATAAAGCCATAAAATCATTTCTGGCTGATAAATCTTAAGTAATGTATCTGGTGTAAGGTTAAGACCTGTAGAACCAGACATCTTACCTGTTGTTCCCTTAATACCTACAAACTCGTATCCCTTGAACATAGGAGCCTGTGCTCCGAAAATCTTCTTAGCAATAATCTTACTTGTATCGTAACTTCCTCCTGGGCTGGCATGATCCTTTCCGCCCGGCTCAAAGTCAACGCCTTCAATCATCCAACGCATAGGCCAGTCAATCTTCCATGCAAGCTTACAGTTAAAGTCCTTGCTGAAATCCCATGTTCCCTTATGTCCGCACTTACATGTGTACTCACAAGTTACTCCATCTTCAGAAGAAGATGTGATAGTAGTCTCATCCTTACCACATACCGGGCAGTAAATACTTACTGGATAATATGCTTCTCTCTCTTCTGGTGTTGCAACCTGCTGACGGAACTTATCAAGAATATCAAAAATCTCACGTCTCTTCTGTACAGCCTGAATAATATACTTCGCATACTTACCGCTACGGTAGTTCTCGCTCTGTCTGCGGAAGTCAACCTTTACTCCAAAACGTGAAAGAGATGCTTCGAACTCTTTCTCAAAATGTTCTGCATAAGAAGAACAGCATCCATATGGATCCTTAACGTCTACATATGGCTTACCAATCTCGTTCTCTAATTCTGGTGCTACTTCTTTAACATTAACAGGTACTTTTCTGAAACGGTCAAACTCATCCCATGAAAACAACAGACGAGCCTTCTTGCCCTGTTTAATTAAAGCCTTATATACAAAATAACTTGTTGCTATATCTCTAAAATTACCGATGTGAATGGATCCGGATGGGCTAATACCCGCTGCACAAACGTACTCTTCCTTGTCCGGAGATCTCTTAATAATATCCTTTGCAATCTTCTCAGACCAATGCATTCTTCTTCCTCCTACTTTCCCTGTGCCGTACTTACCGGCATTCAAACAGTGTATCTATCTTCATTTATCATGGGACTTAAAATTTTTCCTCAGCCCATAGTCAATAAAACATTATATCAAACCCTATACCTCTTTTCAAGGAAAATCTCATATATTCAATCTTTTTCGACTCTTTATCCTTATGTAAAGTCCCCGGTAGTTGAATCGCCAGGGATTCCCGCTTAATCTCTTAATCCAGTTTCTATCATTGTCCCCATCTCTGTTCATCTTAGAAAAATATTATATACGCAATCTTCCTCCAAATATAATTTAAATTCTAATAGCCTGATCAAGTAGGTAGCAGACGCAATTCATCTCCCACCTTAGAGGTCGGAGTCTTCTTGCTGTAAGAGGATAAAATGTCCAAATACCACATTACTTGCTTCTTGTCCCCTCAATATATTTCAAAAAACGGATACAATCTGCTATTCCACAAAAATAACTCTCTGTCGCATACTCTGCCTCCGCTGCACTCTGAGCCTCAAAAGCCTCTTCGATAACCTCCCTCTGCTCCTCTGTCAGATTCAGCGTGTCCAGCTTCGCATAGGCTTCCTCTTCTTCTCTCACCAAACGCCTGTATGCTTCGGAATTCTTACGAAAATCCGCCATATTCTCATTACGAAAATGGTCTAAAGTAAGCCGAAGTCTCTCTTCCCATGAATCTATAACGTCTCCCTGCAATGTTTCCCGCCTTTCTACTTAAGACACAATCCCAATAAACCTCTACTAATTATTAAATGAATTTATGAACATAGCAACAGCATAACACAGCCTTTGTTCTGTGTCAATATTTTCCTTTAAATAATTATTTTTACTTATAATTACTTAATTAGTAAACTACGTTCATCCTCATTCCCAAATATTTTTCCCCTTTTTTATTATTTAATTCATTAGACAGATGCCCGAGAGAACCAATCCCCCTATTCCCAGTCATTCTCGAGTAAGCAGAAGACGTCAGCTTCTGTCCCCAAATCCCCTCCCCTGTTTAATTCACATTCTCCAGCCACAGCACAGAAGCCATTGCCCCCAATAAGGTATATTTGTGGTCTCGGAGCAAGTGTTGAATGCGAGCAGGTAAGCGAACATTCAGCACGCCGCGACTAAAATCACAAATATGCCTTATTGGGGGCAATGGCTTCGTCTGT
>ENA-OPBG01000275-OPBG01000275.1-human-gut-metagenome-genome-assembly--contig:-NODE-275-length-44774-cov-4.181265_pt1 | contig 44774 bp, 38 predicted proteins | sample MGYA00241065_ERZ501446 | MGnify/ENA primary metagenome ERZ501446 (study PRJEB25962, sample SAMEA2042632) | human gut metagenome | biome: human gut; feature: human-associated habitat; material: faeces...
TTACCATAGAAGAACCTCTTCAATTACATATTTACAGAAAAAGTTTCACACTGCCGCAAGCGGGCTTTTTTTCATATATTTAGGAAAACCATAGTTAGCTTAGATTATGCTTTCTGATCTACACTGTACATATGCGCAATCAGATCAACAACTTTGTTGCTGTAACCCCATTCATTATCGTACCATGCAATGAGTTTTACAAAGTTGTCATCCAGCATGATACCTGCTTTTTCATCAAAGATACAAGTATGGGAATCACCCAGCATATCAGAAGAAACCACATCATCTGCGATATAGCTTACGATACCTTTCATATATGTTTCAGATGCTTCTTTGATCTTTTTGCAGATTTCTTCATAAGTTGTATTTGTTTTCAGTCTTGCTGTCAAGTCGACTACGGAAACGTCATTGGTAGGAACACGGAAAGACATACCTGTCATTTTGCCTTTCAGTTCGGGAATAACACGACCAACGGCTTTTGCTGCCCCTGTTGTGGAGGGAATGATGTTGTTGAATACAGAACGTCCTGCTCTGGCATCAACTGCTTTCTGTTTTGCTGTTGCGGAATGGATGGTGGACATGAGCGCCTGTTCAATACCAAAGCTCTGGTGAATGATTTTTGCCAGAGGTGCCAGGCAGTTTGTAGTACAGGATGCGTTGGAAACGATGTCCATATCCGGTGTATATGTATCTTCGTTTACGCCAATAACAAATGTAGGCATAATGTCATCTTTGGAAGGAGCTGTCAGAATCACTTTCTTAGCACCGCCCACTTTATGCAGGGCTGCTTTTTCCATTGTGTTGAAAGCGCCAGTGGATTCCACAATATATTCAGCACCGCAATCAGCCCAGCGAATCAGAGAAGCGTCGCTTTCACTGAACACATGGATATGCTGACCATTTACAATCAGTTCATTTTCGCCAATTTCGATATCGCCATCAAAACGACCGAAAATACTGTCGTATTTCAGCTGATATGCCATATAATCCAGTTCTGCATTACGCAGGTTGATACCACAAAGTTCAAATTCATCTCTTCTTTGCATCAATACACGAAATACCACTCTACCAATTCGACCGAAACCGTTAATGCCAACTTTGATTGCCATGCTATTCTCTCCTTTTTTTGTTTCGTAAAATTTCGATTGACACCCTTATTGTAGCACACAAGATTAAAATGTCATCGGTTTTCAGGAAAGTTTTTCTTTTTCGGAAGTATACACAGTTTTGGGACATTTTATGTCCCATCTCTTTATTGATATTGGACACTTTTTGTCCCACGTGATTTTGTTGAATTTGTATAAAGCAGATTGTATTGTTTTATATACATCAAACAAATATAGTTCCATTTTTCTATTTCCTACCCGTGGATAAAAAACAAAATATAGCTTTTCAAAAAGCCCTTAGATTTACATCCTGCTTTTTTACAGCAAAAAACCGCATCTGAAAAGATGCGGTTTTTCCGTATTTCTTATTGATTGATCACCAGTTCTTGTCCCACATAGATGCGGTTTGGATTGGAAATCTGTTTTTTATTTGTTTCATAAATCTGTGTCCATTTGGAACCGTTGCCCAATTCTTTCTGGGCAATTTTCCACAGGCTGTCCCCTGCAACAACGGTATACAGCTTTGTGGCAGGCACTTCTGCTTCTGTCTTAGGCGCTTCTACTTCAGGTTCCACAGGTTTTTCAGGTTCTGTTGTTTCTTCCGGTACAGTTGTTTCAGGATTTTCAACGGGTTCGGAAACAATCTTGATTCTGCCCTGAGGTTCTGCATATGTTTCGTCGATGACACCACCCAGAGAATCCACATAGGAAATCAGCGCTTCCGCGTCTACAATGCCAGTATCCTGCATATAAGAGCCCTGTGTCAATACGTAGTATGTATCGCCACCTTCTGCCTGGAAGCTGTTCACTGCTACAGTGTAATTTGCTTTGGGATCAAAAGGTTTGCCGCCAATGCTTGTGATAGTTACACGGCTGCCGGGATTTGCAGGTGCGTAGTATGTAGAATCGGGATACTGTGCGCCATTTTCATAAGGCACTGCTGTATTGACGGTATATTCTGCCCCTGCAATCTGAGGGAAGCCACCAATGGCTGTGGGTGTGCAGAATGTGGATGCTTCCAGCACTTCCAGCAGCTGTTCCCCAGTGATTGTCACCAAGGCAACGGTATTGCCGTAAGGGAAAACAGTGTACAGGTCATTCATGGTGATTTCACCTGCGGGCACACTTGCGCGGATGCCGCCGCCGTTGGACAGGGCAACGTCTACGCTGATGTCAAGTCCCTGTTCTTTCACATATTCTCTGCCGGCATACAGATAAGCATCTGCGGTAAAGTCCCCCAGATTGGTTTCTTCTGTACGCACACCGGGATCTTTTTCACCGTTGAGGTCTACTTTTGTAGTCGCAAATACCTGGCTATAGTATCCGTCTACTTCTGCCTGGTCTGCCGCTACCATTTTTGCAAGATTTTCATCATAGGTTCCATAGTTTGCTGCATAATCTGCCGCACTGATGAGTTTTGCCGTTTCTTCACCAGTTGCTTTATCCACAACAACCGTACCTACATTGGCAAGATAAGAACCTGTGCTGACGATCATGGTATCGCCTACCATCTGACCGCCGTCCATCACTGTATGGCTGTGACCGTCCACAATCAGATCAATGCCATCTACAGCTTCTGCCAGATCGGTGGAACGTCTGCCTGCGCTTTCTTCGTCCACACCCAGATGAGTCAGGGCGATGATATAATCACAGCCTTCTGCTTCCAGAGCATCTACCTGCGCCTGTGCACAATCAAACATTTCCTGTCCATCCAGGAATGTCAGGTCTTTGACACTGCTGGGGCTGGATTTTGTGCGGGTTTCCGCTGTATCCAGACCAAAAATACCAACTTTCATGCCATCTGTTTCCACAATGGTATTTGCTTCAAAATAAGGGGTATCTGTTCCTTTTTTCAGCACATTGGCATCAATGATGGGAATATTCGCCGCTTTCAAAACTGCTGCTGTATCCTTCAGCGCTTCAAAACCAAAGTCAAATTCGTGGTTCCCCAAAGAAACAGCGTCATAATCCGCTGCTGCCAGATATTCCGCAGCCTTCAAACCATTGCTGTGGTTTACCAACGTGGTGCCCTGAGAGAAGTCCCCTGCATCCAGCAAAACCACATCTGCCCCCTGTGCTTCATAGTAATCCTTCAAAGCAGCAACGCCCGCAATTCCAACAGATTCTTCAGCGGTTGCGTAATACCCGTGAATATCGTTGGTATGGATCACAACCAATTTTCCGTCCATATCTGCCGCAAGGATGGGTACCGTTGTCCCCATTACCATTGCCGCAGAAAGCACTGCTGACCATAATTTGCCATGTTTCATAATACTCCTCCTTTTTCATTGGACTCTCCATATTGTAGCATAATATATGAATTTTGATAAGACTTTTCCATAAAACTACACAACTTTACATACTTTTCACAAGATTTTAATCTAAATTTTGTAATTCTCTCCAATTTCCTTTCTTTTCTATTGTTATAAATTTCTTTTTCCCTTCCATCAAACGCAAAATTCCTACAAAAAAAGTCAGAAATCCATATCTGCATATAAATTTCTGACTTTTCTCTTTTACTTATTCACAGGAATTTCCAATTTCACAATGCCTTCGCTATGAGGCTTCAAAGTTGTCTGATCTGCAAAGATGACCATGGTTTTTTCATCTTTCAGATAATACCCCAGATTTGTGTTGGTATCCAGAAGGCTCTGTGCTGCGCCCTCCAAATATTTTTCACTGTTGGAAGCCATATCTCTGCGGAATACCTGCACCATATAATCACGTTCTGTCAGACCGGACTGGAGATTGATATAATCACCCAGTGTTTTGGTTTCCCCTGTCTGCAAGTCGTAAATCTTGCCAACGCCTTTTGTGGTGCCGTTTGCGCCGCCACGATATTCCCAAACAGTTGTCAAATAGGACAGCACACCTTTTCCATAGAATGCATCTTCATAAGAGATCACCAACTGGAAAGGACGGAAGTTTTCTCCAAGCTCTGCCGCTTCCTGTGTCACTTCGTCTTTGACTTCTACCAAATAGGTATCAGCTGCTTTCATGGTCAGACCTGCAATGTTTTTATTGACAGCATCTCTGGCTGCTTCTGGCACTTCCGCTGTCAAAACGGGATAAATGGCTTTCACTTCTGCCAGCAGATTCCCATTTTCATCCTTCAGCACTTTTTCGTAAGTATCTTCTGCCAGATACTGTACTTCCGGTGCTTTTGTCACAAGTACCATTCTGTTTTCTGCATCCCAGCCAACTTCTGCGCCAAAATATTCTGCAACGGCACGCAAAGGAATCATAGCAGAGCCATTGATGTTCTGTGCCGGTGCAGCCATCTGCACACTGGTATCTCCTGTCTGGAACACATCGCTGTCCATGGTCAGGATACCTGTCTTTTCTCCTTCTGTCAATGTGATGGTGTGTGTTTCAGCATCCCATGCAACGGTAACCCCCAATGTTTCCAGAACGCCTCTGACAGGCACCAGCGTCACATTATCAACAATAACCGGCTGCTGACCGGAAAATTCTACAGGTTCTTCATTGACCATCACGCCAAGATTGGTGGCTACGGTTTCTTCCGCAGACTGGGCAGGCTCTGCTGCTGTTTCTTCTGCCCCATAAACAGGAACTGCTGCTGCCGCCACTGCTGCCGCACATGTCATAGCCAGAATTCTTTTTTTCATCTTTCATTCCCCCTGTCATTCAAAGAATCTTATGCTTCTTTATCTGTATTTTCTTTCTGCGCAGAAGTACAACCGGCGCTATGGGCGCAATTATGACAAGAGCCGCTGCAATGCTGCTGTTTCATGGCATTGAGATTGCGCTGGAGCTTCCGCATATTAAACCACACGATACCAACCACCAAAAGTCCCGGAATGACTTTTGTAATCAGATCCATTTTATCCACGATTTTTCCTCCTTAAATATAACGGTCCATATAACGATGGAGCAATGTTTCCCACTGTTTTTCATCTACTGTATTCCTTGCCAGATCCTCAATGTATGCCAAATCGCTTTCTTTCAGGCGATACAGCTGTTTCCAATCCAACGGGAAGCCCATTCTTCTTGCTAACTGATACTTTCTCTGTTCCAATTCTGGCAGTGCCAAATATTGGTCAATATAAGAAAGCATCCATGGAATATCCTGATCCATATCGCCGCTGACTTCCTGCAAAAGATTGATGATATGGTCGCTGGTAATGCGCCCTCTTGCCTTTGTAGGGTCGATATTGGCAATGAGTTTTCTGATTTCCAGCAGTTTTTCCATATCTGTTTCTTCTGTATAATTTCCTGCTGCCCGCACTTCTTCCATCAAGGAACCCGTACGCAGCACAAAGGTACGCAGGCGCACAAAATCAGGGTCTACGGCATTGATTACCTTTGCTGTTTCCAAAGCGTTGTCATCAGAAAGCTCTCTGCCACCTACCCCCGGCATAAAGTAAATGGAAAGCTCAATGCCAGCATCCCGTACTTTCCGACCGCCAATGATCTGTTCTTCCTGTGTAGTGCCTTTGCAAATAAGCTGCAATACTTTATCAGAACCAGATTCGTACCCAGAATGGATGCGATCCAGACCAGCCTGACGCAAAGCCCGATAATCTTCTTCGGAAATTTTTGCCAATGTATTGGCTCTGCCATAAGAAGTGATTCGTTTGATCTCCGGCAGACGTTCCCGTACATAGCTGACAATTTCCAGCAGCCATTCTGTACGCAGCACCATGGTATTGGCGTCCTGCAAGAAGATTGCCTGACGATCTCCTTCTGTGAGCCATGTGAATACCATCTGGTAGCACATTCTGGCTTCATCGGAAGGCAGTTCCGCGTATTCTTTCTGCACCGCCGGCATATTCCAATTTTCCCCGTCTTTGTGAGCAAGAATCATATCACGGTAATTTGCCATGGTATCAATATCCTTTTTCACTTCTGCCACAGGACGCGTATGGAAATCATTCTTTTTATAAAGCATACAAAACTTGCATTTATTCCACGGGCAGTTTTCCGTTACCCGCAACAGCAGACTGTTTGCCTCACTGGGCGGACGGATAGGTCCGATTTGAAACACATGTTGTTCCATATTCTATTCTCCTTTCGGTACTTCTTACTGTATTCTAACGAATTTCTTCTGAAAATGCAATGAACTTAGCAGAAAAACAAAAAAAGGCAAATTGCATGGGAAAAGAGCTTCTCATTCAGAAAACATTTCTCGTATAATTCATATAAAAAAAGATAGCCGAAGTCCTTTTATCCTAAGGATTCCGACTATCTTTGTTTTCTTATGAAGAAGTCCTTACAGTTTTCCTTTTTCTTTTATCAGAATATCTTCATGATGTCTGTATACATGACAAAGACCATAAAGCCCATGAGGAACACGAAACCACCAAAAAGAATTCTGCTTTCTGTTTCTGGATTCATGGGTTTTCTGCGCAAAATCTCAATGAGCAGAAGCAAGATACGTCCGCCATCCAGACCGGGAATGGGGAACAGGTTCAATACGCCCAGGTTTGCACTGAGTACAGCGGCAATATAAACCACATTTTGTACCGCAGCCATGAAACTGTAGCTAAGCCCCGCTTCGTAGCTATCCCCAACTACTTTTACAATGGAAATTGGACCGCCATATTCATCGGGAGATGCCTGCATGGTAAATACCCTTGCCAAGCCTTCCGCGGTCAGCTTCACATAGTTCAGCATAGCATAATAGCTGTAATGTACCGTTTCAAAAATGCTTGCTGTATCATAACCTTCTACTTTTTCCGCAAAAATACCATTTTTGATGGTGGGTGTGAATCCAACCAGATATGTCTGTGTTTCTTCAGAATACTGCGGCGTCAATTCATATTCATAAATCATGCCATCCCGTTTGATTTCCAGATCAATGGGTTCCCCACCGTTTTGCAGCATAATCGCCTGCATTTCATCGTAAATATGGATGCGGTCACCATTGATACGATAAATCTCATCGCCTTCCTGCAAACCAATTTCCTGTGCAGGAGAACCATCCAACACCGCTGCCACCTTTGGCTGAATGATATAGCCGCCGGCAGACAGACCAAAAATCAGTACAATGGCCAGCAGAAAGTTCATGATGGGACCGGCAGCCATGATTGCCATGCGCGCCCATACGGACTTCGCCAGAAAAGAGCGTTCTGTGATTTCACCCTCCTCTGTTTCTCCGTGCAGGCGACAAAAACCGCCCAGCGGGAACAGACGCAGGCTGTATTCTGTTTCCCCGATTTGTTTGGAGCAGATTTTTTTGCCCATACCAACGGCAAATTCTTCTACCCATACGCCGCATTTCTTTGCCACAATAAAATGTCCAAATTCATGGACAATGACAAGAACCCCGATAACAATCAAAGAAATAATGATAGAGGAAAGTATTCCAATCACCTCCAAAAATATTTACATCAAAGTTCTGCCTCCGTTGCATAAGCTCTTGCCCATGCATCCGCTTCCAGCAGATCCTCCATTGTATAGTTTTCTTTTACAGTATATGCCTCCATTGTTTTTTCTATCAATGCAGGAATATCCAAAAATCCAATTTTGCCAGACAGGAATTTTGCCACAGCAATTTCATTGGCGCCGTTCAGCACTGTAGGCATAGTGCCACCGATTTTCAGTGCTTTATACGCCAGCGCCAGACAACGGAATGTGTCCATATCCGGATGGTCGAATGTCAGCTGGGCACGTTTGGCAAAATCGATTTTCGGGAAAGGATTTGCCACACGTTTGGGATATGTCAGGGCATACTGGATAGGTACGCGCATATCAGGTTCCCCAAGCTGTGCCATGATGGCACCGTCTTCATATTCCACTGCGGAATGAATGATGCTCTGGGGATGCACCAGCACTTCAATCTGGTCTGTATCTACGCCAAAGAGCCATTTTGCTTCCATGACTTCCAGACCTTTATTCATCAATGTGGCGGAGTCAATGGTGATTTTTTTACCCATGCTCCAGTTGGGATGACAAAGGGCATCCGCCGCTGTCACATTTTTCAGTTCATCCAGTGTTTTTCCACGGAAAGGTCCGCCGGAGGCTGTCAGCAGGATACGACGGATTTGATTGTCTTTATTGCCCTGCAAAGACTGGAAAATGGCAGAATGTTCACTGTCTACTGGATAAATGGAAATGCCTTTTTTCTTTGCCAGATCCATGACCAGCTGCCCTGCGGAAACCAAAGTTTCCTTATTTGCCAATGCGATATTTTTTCCTGCGGAAATGGCTTCGAAAGTAGGACGCAGACCCACATTGCCCACAACAGATGTCACAACGGTATCTGCTTCCGCAAGGGTTGCCGCTTCCACCAGACCATCCATACCAGCTACCACTTTGCAGTTGGTGTCTGCCAAACGGCTTTTTAATTCTTTAGCGTTATCCTCGTCCATAACGGAAACCAGCCTGGGACGGAATTTTCTTGCCTGTTCTTCCAGCAGCTTAATATTATGATTGCCGCTGATGGCACCTACCTGAATATCTCCCAGCACTTCCACAACTTCCAGTGTCTGTGTGCCAATGGAGCCGGTAGAGCCCAAAATAGAGATTGTTCTCATATTTTCCACCTCTATGATCATACTTGTACATCAATCAAAAACAACATTATATAGTATACGGCAGGCGCTGTCAAAATGACGCTGTCAAAACGATCCAGCACACCGCCATGTCCAGGAATCAGTTTCCCGAAGTCCTTGATGCCTGTCAGACGCTTCATGGCAGAAGCAGCCAGGTCACCGATCTGCGCCAGGAAAGAGCCGAAGAATCCTGTCAGCCCGCAAAGCAGCAGGATATTTACGCCATCCATAGTAAAAGAACGCTGTAACCACCAGCCATAGAGCAGTGCCAGAACGGTTGCTGTCACAATACCGCCGATGGAACCCTCAATGGTCTTCTTGGGGCTGAGTGTGGGAATAAGTTTATGTTTCCCAAATGTGATCCCTGCGAAATATGCCCCTGTATCACAGCCGAAAGCGGCAATGAACGCCAGCCAAACCAGCAGTTTCCCATAAGTATATTCTCTTACCAGATAGATATGGGACAACAGGAAGCAGGCATAGAAAAAGCCAAAAAATCCTGTCATGCCTTCCAAAGCATTGGTATGGTTATGATACAATACCGTATAGATCAGAAGCACCACCATAAACACAGAAACAAAAATATTGAAATAATTATTCCCGTTGATGATGTCCTCTATGAAAATCATATAGAACAAAGCGAAGGCATAGCAGATCACATGCAGACTTTTGTTTTCTTTGGAAAATGCCTGGTAAAATTCATGCATACCAACCAGCCCAAGAAATCCCACGGCGACTTTCAGCCAAATCCCCCCGCTGATGACGAAAAACAGCAGCAAAGGCACGAGGATCACAGCAGAAATGATTCTTGTTTTCATCTGTTTCACCTCTTTTTATCTACCGCCAAAACGGCGTTCTCTGTTCTGATAATAATAAATGGCTTCTTCCAAAGAGGCTCTATTGAAGTCAGGCCAAAGGGTATCTGTAAAGAAAAATTCAGAGTATGCAATCTGCCACAGCAGGAAGTTGCTGATTCTTTCTTCCCCGCTGGTACGGATCACCAGTTCAGGGTCGGGGACATTTGCTGTATCCAGATGATCACTGATCATTTCTTCTGTGATATCTTCCGCTTTCAGATTTCCCTGTTCCACTTCCGCAGCAATTTTTGTGATGGCTCTGCGCAATTCATCACGTCCGCCATAGTTCAATGCGATATGGACAAACAGACCTGTTTTATCTTTGGAAAGATCTTCGATTTCCAGAATGCTGTCCTGAATATCCTGATCCAGACGATGAATATCCCCGATAACATTCAAGCGAATGTCGTCTTTCAGGAATTTTTTGAAATAGTTTTTCAGGTACTGGCGCAGCAAATCCATGATAGCGTCAACTTCTTCCTGAGAACGTTTCCAGTTTTCTGTGGAAAAAGCGTATACTGTCAGATGCTTTACGCCCAGATCACGACAATCCTCAATGATCCGTTCCAGCGCTTCTGCGCCTGCCTTGTGCCCTGCTTTTCTGGGCAGGAAACGCTTCTTTGCCCATCTGCCGTTGCCATCCATGATGATGGCAATATGCTGGGGCACTCTTTCCATATCAATTTCGTAGTTATTTGTTTCTGTTTGCTGAAAAAACATTTTTTCCCCTCCATGTAACAAAGCCCCTCTGCAATGAGAGGGGCAGTAATTTTGAAAAATCAAACAGACAGAATGTCCTTGCATTTATCATCGCATTTTTTGTCGATATCTGCGATGTATTTATCTGTCAGTTTCTGCATTTCTTCTTCCAGATCTTTCAGAATATCTTCTGTGATTTCTTTTTTCTTTTCCTGTTTTTTGAAAGCGTCCAGAGCATCACGACGGATGTTGCGGATCGCAACTTTGGATGCTTCTGCTTTTTTCTTAACGTCTTTATTCAGTTCTTTTCTGCGTTCTTCAGACAGTTCAGGGAAAATCAGACGGATTACTTTCCCGTCATTGCCGGGGTGGATACCCAGTTCAGAAGCGTTGATTGCTTTTTCAATGGCTTTGAGCATGGAGCCGTCCCAAGGCTGAATCTGGATCATACGAGGTTCGGGTACAGTGATGTTCCCTACCTGATTGATGGGAGTAGGCGCACCGTAGTAATCTACCATGATTTTATCCAATACATGAGGGTTTGCACGGCCCGCACGAATCGTAGCATAATCACTGTCCAATGCGGCGAGAGTTTTTGTCATTTTTTCGTCGTAAATTTTTGTTGCTTCAGATGCCATATCGATTCCTCCTAAATGATCAATCTTAAGATACTGTTACCAATGTACCGATTTTTTCGCCTTTGACTGCACGCATAATGCTGTTTTCTTCATTCAAGCCGAAAATAACTACCGGAATTTTTCTTTCAAAACAAAGCGCTGCTGCAGATGTGTCAATGACCTTCAGATTCTTTTTCACGATATCTTCGGATGTGATCACATCTAATTTTTTCGCGTTGGGATTCTTTGCAGGGTCGTCATCATATACGCCATCGATATTCTTCGCAAAGAACAGACCGTCTACATCCAGTTCTGCGCCACGCAGTGCTGTGATGGTGTCTGTAGAGAAGAAAGGATGTCCCAATCCTGCTGCAAAAATCAATACTTCACCGTTTTCCAGATGTGCCAGTGCACTGTCTTTGGAGAACAGTTCTGTCATTGTGCCAAATACAACGGGTGTCTGAATCACCGCTTTTGTTCCCTGCTGACGGAATGCGTCGGCAAGATAAATGGCATTCATCACAGTTGCCAGCATACCGATCTGGTCTGCTTTTGTTCTGTCCATGGCGCTGTCAGCACTTCTGCCTCTCCAGAAGTTACCGCCGCCTACCACCAGACATACCTGTGTTCCCATTTCCATTACCTGACGAATCTGTTTCACCAGACCGGAAACGACTGCGTCATCGAAGGAAACGCCTACCTTATCTCCTGCCAGTGCTTCTCCGCTCAGTTTCAGCACAATTCTCTTATACATGCAAACAGCCTCCTTAATTTATAATGTATCATAAACCGCATAAAATTTCCACATATATTTTCCGACATGCAGCGAGCACACGGAAACCTGTAAAAAGGGAAATGTCCAACCATTTCCCCTCACCGTTCCTCTTTTGTTTCGACACAAAACCTGAAATTTTATTGCCGTCGATGATTATACCATACAACGGTGACAGGTTCAACACTTCGCCGCAATCCTTTTGAAAAAATCATTCTGCTTTTAATATATTGCTGCAGCGGGCAAACTCAGGCAGGATTTCCTCTGTAATCACAGTGGCGTCATAAAAATCACAAAAGCTTACGGCACTCATGCGGTTGAATTTTTTGCTGTCCCCCAGAATATAAGTTTCCCGGCTCTGCTGGGCTGCACAGCGCTTCAAAGACGCTTCCCGAATGTCCGGTGTAGTATAGCCTGCTGTCTTTCCAATGCCGTTTGTACCGAAAAAGCCTTTTGTGAAATGATACCGCCGCAGCTGTTCCACAGCTTCATCCCCCACAATGGCTTCTGTAGAAGATTTATATTCACCGCCCAGCAAATGGACTTCCACACCAAGTCTGGCCAGCTTTTTGGCATGGGCAATGCCATTTGTCACAAAAACAGCGGATTTTTCTATCAAAAAGTCTGGAATCCAAGCTGTCGTGGTGCCTGCATCCAGAAATACAAAATCATCTGCCCGAATCAAAGATGCTGCAAAACGGGCAATCTGCTCCTTTGCCTCTTTATTCTCGTCTTCTCTGCGATTGACTTCCTCATCTTTGGTACGGTATTCCATATCAATGGCAACAGCACCGCCAAATACCTTCACCAGACGTCCTTTTTTATGAAGTACAGTCAAATCTCTGCGGATAGTGGATTCAGAACTTTCCAGCAATTCCGTCATTTCTTTGACGGTCACACTTTTTTTCTCATTTACCAAATCGAGAATTTTTTCATATCGTTGTTCTGTCAACATATAAAAGCCTCCCTTTTTGTCATTATATCATGCAAAAACAGTCAAAATCAACCAGAAACGAAACCCAGAAAAAGGGAAAGCGGCAAAGCACAGGGCTTTGCCGCAAATCTATGCAAACTTATTCTGTTACATCTTTTTTCAAAATACCCAGCAGTACTGCTGCCACAATGGTACCTGCTACCAGAGAAACCAGGTACATCAGCGCATTGCCTACAACAGGGAATACGAAGATGCCGCCGTGAGGAGCCATCAGTGTGCAGTCAAATGCCATGGACAGTGCGCCTGCCAGTGCAGAACCTACGATACAGGAAGGCAGTACACGCAGAGGGTCAGATGCTGCAAAAGGAATTGCACCTTCTGTGATGAATGCCAGACCCATGATGAAGTTAGTCGGACCGGATTCACGTTCCTGTTTTGTATATTTTTTCTTGAACAGGATGGTGGACAGCGCGATAGCACAAGGAGGTACCATACCGCCAACCATAACTGCTGCCATAATGTCGTAGTTGCCTGCTGCAATGGAAGCTGTACCGAATACGTAAGCTGCCTTGTTGAAGGGGCCACCCATATCGATGGACATCATACCTGCTACCAGAATACCCAGCAGAATTTTACTTGTGCCACTCATGTTTGTCAGAGCTGTATTCATGGCTGTATTCAGCGCACCAACAGGAGGTTCTACTACGAAGTACATAATCAGACCTACAATCAGGATACCGAACAGAGGATACAGCAATACAGGAGCGATTTTTTCCAATGCTTCAGGAAGTTTATCGAAAATCTTACGCAGGAAAACGATTGTATAACCTGCCAGGAAACCAGCTACCAGAGCGCCCAGGAAGCCGGAGCTGCCGGAAGCCGCAATGGAACCGCCCACAAAGCCCAGAGCCAGACCAGGTCTGTCACCGATACTCATGGCAATGAAACCAGCCAATACAGGCAGCATGAAGGCAAATGCCACACCGCCGATCTGTTTGAACAGTGCCGCAGCTGGTGTGATGGTACCGAAGTTGGCACGCATATCTGCAGGCAATGTTGTCATATCTACACACAAGCCGTCAATCAGGAAGGCAATGGCAATGAGGATACCGCCGCCAACAACGAAAGGAAGCATATGAGATACACCGTTCATGAGCTGCATATAGATTTTATGACCAACGGAGCCGCTTGCTTTCACTGTTTCCTGAGGTTTTGTTTCTGCCTGATACAGAGGTACTTTGCCGGAGATCGCTTCGTCCAGCAGTTCTTCTGCTTTGCTGATACCATCTGCTACGTGGCAGGAAATAACGGGTTTGCCATGGAAACGATCCATAGGCACCTGTGTATCTGCTGCAACGATGATGCAGTCAGCTGCTGCGATTTCTTCCGCAGTCAACACATTTTTCGCACCGCCGCTGCCGCGGGTTTCTACTTTGATGGTGCAGTTCTTTGCTTTTGCTGCTTTTTCCAGACCTTCCGCAGCCATGTAAGTGTGCGCGATACCTGTAGGGCAGGAAGTAACTGCCAGAACTTTGCAAACAGGTGCTGCCGCTGCAGTTGTTTCTACAGGCGCTTCTTCTGTTTTTTCTTCCTTTTCAGCTTCTTCCGCATCGTCGATGACTTTCAGGAATTCATCTACTGTCTTTGCGTTTCTCAAGCTATCCGCAAAATTTTCATCCATCATCATAACGGAAAGTTTGCTCAATACATCCAGATGCACATTATCTGCTGTATTAGGAGCAGCGATCAGGAAAATCAGTGTTGCAGGTTCTCCGTCCAGAGATTCAAAATCAACGCCTTCTGGTACAACCAGTGCAGCCAGACCGGGCTTTTCTACGAATTCGCCTTTCCCGTGAGGAATTGCCAATCCTTCGCCAATGCCTGTTGTTCCTTCTTCTTCTCTGCGGTAAACCTCTTTACGGTAAGCTTCTGCATCTTTAATTTTACCGCTGTCGATCATCAACTGAATAACTGTGTCCAAAGCTTCTTTCTTGGACGCCGGTTTTGCATCAAGGGCAATACTGCGGCGATCCAGCAAATCTGTAATACGCATGTGGGTCCCCTCCCTTTATTTTAACTTTTTATACAAAGCCAATACTTCTTCTTTTGTCGCCAGATTTTCGCTGAAAGCGCTGGCGCTGCCTGCAGAAATCCCCATCTTAAAGGCATGGGCATAATCTCCGCTTTCCAGCCAGCCTGCCAAAAATCCAGCTACCATGGAATCGCCTGCACCAACACTGTTGACCAGTTTTCCCTCAGGGGCAGGCAAATGATAAAAATCGCCTTTTTCTGTCAGCAGAGCCGCACCTTTTCCGCCCATGGAAACCAGTACGTTTCTTGCGCCCTGTTCCTGCAATTTTCCGGCATAAATTTTTACCTTTTCCATATCATCAATGGTCACATCAAAGATTTCACCCAGTTCATGATGATTGGGTTTGATCAAAAACGGATGATGTTCCAATACATTGCAAAGCAGATTGCCTGTAGCATCCACAACGGTCAGGATTTCTTTGCCCGCCAAACGCTGGAGAATATCCTGATAAATGGTTGCCGGCAGACCTGTAGGAATGCTTCCCGCCAGAACCAGCACATCGCCCTTTTCCAGCATATCCAGTTTTTGCATCAGCTGCTCCAATGCTTCTTCTGTAATGACTGGACCTCTGGCATTGATTTCTGTGCCGTCCGCAGATTTCAATTTCACATTGATGCGGCTGCATCCTTCTGGCAAAGTCTTGAATGCTGTATGGCACCCTTTTTCCTGTAACAGGCGGCAGATTTCATCGCCTACAAATCCGGCAGTGAATCCCAGTGCTGTACTTTCTACGCCGAGATTTTGCAGCACCATGGAAACGTTGATGCCCTTTCCGCCAGGAAAAATACTTTCTGATGTTGTTCTGTTGGTCATACCCATCTGAAAGGAGGGTACTTCCACGATATAATCCAAAGATGGATTAAAGGTAACTGTGTAAATCACAGCCTCACCTCCAGTGACTGAATTTGAAATAGTTTTGACTTGGATTTATTATATAATCAAATTCGTTCAAAATCAATCATATTAGGTCACAAAAAAATTGACTTATTTTTATTGAAATTGACTAAATTTGATTGTTTTTGGTTATTTTCATGTAAAAAAAGCTGTCTGTGGAAGATTGCCCACAAACAGCCATTTTCATTCTATATTCAAATGCGATAAGAAGAATCTGATTTACGAATTTTGACATCTGCCGTATCAAAGCCAAAATGACCAAGCAGCTGGAATACATCTTCTTCCTCCAGGCGACAGTTCGGTCCAATGACGATTTCCCGAATCATATCATTATGCATATAATCTCCGTCAGAAAAATCCATATCCATATAAGATACAATGTCATTATCCTCCACACGAAATTCCAGTGCCTTCGGAAAAAGGCGTTTCATTGCCGGTCTAATGGAATGTCCTGTACGTTTCCAATTATATATGTTTTCCCAATCGCTTTCACTTTTGATGATTTCGTCTTTCAAAATCAGCCGCCATTCATCCTCCTCCGCAAAGGAATCATCTTTATAGAAGAAAGAATCCTGCAGCAAAGGAATAAACCAATGTCCTGCCTGAGAATCCAGATAGGTGCCATCCAGAATCTGCTTCGTTTCATTTCTCTCCATGTAAGAAAACAATGTTTCCACCAGTTTTGCCGCATGACGGTTCAAACTCAGATTGCATTGGGTGGTGTCGCAGTCCATAACATTCTTATTGGTGTCGATATAATGTACCTTACGGAATTCCAACTGGGCATCCGGAATCTGCTCAATGAGCCGTTCAATGGTTTCCACGTCAAAACCAATGGCAACCCCTCTGCCGTTATCCGCGTACCCCCTCCATTGCGCCAGATAGTCGTCGGACTCAGAAAAACAAGCGATATAAGCCATTAGGTCCTTATATCCCTTTACATGTTCAATCATTTTATCAATGAGGTACACAATGAATTCCCGATAAGTCAAGCCGCCAAAAGTCTGATCACTGTCTACTCCCGGACGGGAAAGCATAATCTGAATGGCGCGGTTGCGGGTGATATGCAAAAGTGCCTTGCTTTCATTGGTGTCGTTTTGTTTATTGATATCAGATAAACGGATGGTTTTATGTTCCAGTATATTCAAAAGGGTCGATAAGCTGCAGTAATGATAAACCAGTTGTTTCATTCCATTCCCTCCTAGTGCATGTTCTCTTTTTCATTTAACCATTTTTTATGGCCGGACGCAACCACATTTCTGTAAAAGTTTTCCCCAAAGAAAAAACGGATAAAACCTTTTGCAAGGTTCTATCCGTTTTGGAATTCATAAGATGTGCAAAATATGTTTGCAGATTACTGCATAGCTTTTGCTACTTCGTCAGCAAAGTTTTCGTCTTTCTTTTCCAGACCTTCGCCTGTTTCGAAACGTACGAAACGTGTGATTTCGATAGGAGCGCCTACTTCTTTTGCTACGGAGTCAATGTATTTTTTCACTGTCAGATCGCCGTCTTTTACGTAAGGCTGTTCAACCAGGCAGAATTCTTTCATTTCTTTTTTCAGTCTGCCTTCGATCATTTTAGCAATGATGTTTTCAGGTTTGTTTGCGTTTTTAGGATCGTTTTTAGCCTGTACTGTCAGGATTTCTGTTTCTTTTTCGATGAAGTCAGCGGGAACGTCTTTTTCAGCGATGAATTTAGGGTTCAGAGCTGCAATCTGCATTGCAACGTTTTTGCCCAGTTCTTCCAGAGCGTCGCTGTCGTTATCGCAAGCCAGTTCGATCAGAACGCCGATTCTGCCGCCGCCGTGGATGTAGGAAACCAGTCTGCCGGAACCAGCTTTTTCGAATTTTTCGAAACGTCTGATGTTCAGGTTTTCACCGATAACTGCTACCTGCTGGCTCAGAGCTTCTTTTACTGTGAACTGAGGATCCAGATCCCATTTTTCAGCGAAGAAAGCATCCATATCTGTTGCTGTTGTTGTGGAAGCCTGTTTTGCAACTGCTGCAACATAATCTCTGAATACCTGGTTCTTTGCAACGAAGTCTGTTTCGGAGTTTACTTCTACGATTGTACCAACTTTGTTGTCATCGCTCAGGTAAACATCAACGATACCTTCGGAAGCAATACGGCCTGCTTTTTTCGCAGAAGCTGCCAGACCTTTTTCTCTCAGCAGTTCAACTGCTTTTTCCATATCGCCATCTGTTTCAGTCAGGGCTTTTTTGCAGTCCATCATGCCAACGCCTGTCATTTCTCTCAGTTCTTTTACCATTGCTGCTGTAATAGCCATGTTCTTTTCCCTCCGTATATTGGTTTTATGATAAGAAAGAGCTTCAGCCCGTGAATCGGCTGAAGCTCGGGCAAATTGCCTATGAAATTATTCAGCTACTGTTTCTTCAGCTGCTTCTGCGTTTTCCTGTTCACCCTGTTTGGATTCCAGAACTGCATCAGCTACTTTGGAAGCGATCAGTTTTACGGCGCGGATCGCGTCATCGTTACCGGGGATTACATAGTCGATTTCATCGGGATCGCAGTTTGTATCTACGATAGCAACGATGGGAATACCCAGTGTGTGTGCTTCCTGAACAGCGATTTTTTCTTTTCTTGTATCAACAACGAACATCAGATCGGGGATCTTCTTCATTTCTTTGATACCGCCCAGGTTCTTTTCCAGTTTTTCCATTTCGTGCATCAGGGCTGCAACTTCTTTTTTGGGCAGAACTTCAAAAGTGCCGTCTTCCTGCATTTTTTCCAGTTCTTTCAGTCTTGCAATTCTTGTTTTGATTGTGTTGAAGTTTGTCAGCATACCGCCCAGCCATCTCTGGTTAACGTAGTACATACCGCATCTTTCAGCTTCTTCTTTGATGCATTCCTGTGCCTGTTTCTTTGTACCAACGAACAGAACTTCGCCGCCGTCAGCTACGATGTTGCAGATTTCAGCATAAGCTTCGTCTACTTTTTTAACGGTTTTCTGCAGGTCGATGATGTAGATACCGTTTCTTTCTGCGAAGATGTATTCAGCCATTTTAGGGTTCCATCTTCTTGTCTGGTGACCAAAATGTACACCAGCTTCTAACAACTGTTTCATTGAAATTACGCTCATAGCGCACCTCCTGTGGTTTGTCCTCCGCATCATCCCCCGTGTCACCGAACTCTTCGGCACCGGACACAGGGCAGCAAATGCGTGTGTTTTTAAGTTACCTATGGGATTATAGCACAATCCCATACAAATTACAACCATAAATTATGGTTTTTTCAACTTTTTCTGAAAAAACAGCGGGTTATTCCTCTGTATTTTCTTCTTTTTCCGGTTCAGGCTCCCGCATGTAGCCGCATTTTCCATTGGAGCATACGATTTTGGGATTTTTCTTGCCCTTTTCTTCCAGGAAACTGCCGCAGACGGGACATTTTTCCCCGGTTGGTTTATTCCAGGACATGAAGCCGCACTCGGGATTATTTTCACAACCGAAATAGGTTCTGCCTTTCTTAGTTTTCTTGATGAGAACCTTGCCGCCGCATTCGGGACAGTTTACACCAGCTTCTTCAAAGAAAGGTTTCGCATTCTGACATTCCGGGAAACCGGGACAAGCCAGGAATTTTCCGTATCTGCCATACTTAATGACCATGTTTCTGCCGCATTTTTCGCAGATCACATCGGTCACTTCATCTTTGATTTCTACTTTCGCCAGCTTTTCCACGGCATTTTCCACTGCCGCATGGAAACCAGGATAGAAATCGCGAATGATCTGTTTCCATTCTTCTCTGCCCATTTCCACATCGTCCAGACGTTCTTCCATGTTGGCTGTGAAGTCTACGTCCACAATATCCGGGAAATATGTTTTCATGATATCGTTGACCACTTCCCCTAATTCTGTGGGATAGAGGTTTTTGGCTTCTTTTGTAACGTAGTTTCTTGCCTGAATGGTTGTCAATGTAGGCGCATAGGTACTGGGACGACCTACACCGATTTCTTCCAGTGTTTTGATGAGGGAAGCATCTGTAAAACGCGCGGGAGGCTGTGTGAAATGCTGTTCTGGCAGGATTTCCAATGCTTTCAGCACATCGCCTTCATTCAGCACAGGCATCTGCACATCTGCTTCTTCTTCCCCTTTGTTATAAACTTCCAGGAAGCCCCGGAAAGTCAAACGGGAACCGGACGCACGGAAACTATATTCCCCTGCTGCCAGTTTTACCTGCATGGTATCATAAAGTGCAGGGCTCATCTGGCTGGCAACGAAGCGTTCCCAAATGAGTTTATACAATTTATACTGATCTTTTGTCAAAGATTCTTTGATGCTGTCAGGTGTCCGCTGCACATTTGTGGGACGGATGGCTTCGTGCGCATCCTGTGTTTTCCCTTTGGATTTATATACCACACGTTCGGGATTTACATATTCTTCCCCGAAGTTTTCACCGATATAGGAAACTGCTGCTTCGTATGCTTCATCGGAAATACGGAAAGAGTCCGTACGGATATAGGAAACCAGACCCACATTGCCTTCCCCTTTTACATGCACGCCTTCATACAGCTGCTGGGCAATGAGCATGGTTTTCTGAGTCGCCATGTTCAGATGCTTGCTGGCTTCCTGCTGCATGGTGCTGGTGGTAAAAGGCGCAACGGGTTTCTTCTGGCGTGTGCCTTTTTTCACTTCTTTGACGATGAAATCCTGTCCTTTCAGACCGTTTTCCACTTCCTGAACCACCTGCGCATTAGGCAGTTCCATTTTTTCACTGCCCTTGCCGTAAAATCTGGCTTCAAATGTTTTCTTTTCCGCATCGGTAAGTTTTGCGCCAATGGTCCAGTATTCGTCAGGAATGAAGCCGCGAATTTCGTCCTCTCTGTCGCAAATCAGACGCAGTGCAACAGACTGCACACGACCGCCGCTCAAGCCTTTTTTGACTTTCTTCCATAATAAGTCACTGACGGTATAGCCCACCATTCTGTCCAGCACACGACGTGCCTGCTGGGCATCTACCAGATCCATGTCGATTTCTCTTGCTTCAGAAATGGAGCGTTTTACCGCTGCCTTCGTGATTTCGTTGAAGGTGATACGGCTGATGTCTTTATCATCACCTAAATTGAGCGCGTGAAGCAGATGCCAGCTGATGGCTTCCCCTTCACGGTCCGGGTCAGTTGCCAGATAGACTTTATCGGCAGCCTTCGCCTCTTTTTTCAGTTTGCTCAACAAATCGCCTTTGCCGCGGATGGTGATATACTTGGGTTCGAAATCATGTTCGATGTCAATGCCCATCTGGCTTTTGGGCAAATCGCGGATATGCCCCATGGAAGCCTCAATTTTATAATTGCTTCCCAGAAATTTTCCAATAGTACTTGCCTTTGCAGGAGATTCTACAATGACAAGGTATTTCTTTGACGCAGCTTTCTTGGTTGTTTTCTTTGGTTTTGCTGCAGTCGCTTCTTTGCTCATATCTTCACCTCTCAGCCTTCTCTGTTAACTGCGGACATAGCCCGCCTGCTGTAATTTTCGAATATATCCAGTGATTTCCAACAGAGAAAGTACATATTGTATATCCTGAATTGGCTTTTCCAGCATCCGGCTCAATTCCTCAGCCGTTACTGGTGCAGCCTCAGTTATTTTCTCATAAATTTCCCGTTCTTCGGGTTCCAGTTTTTCTTCTACTTTTTCATAGAAACGAGTCTTTTCCTTTTCCTGATAGGATATGCCGAGTTCCTCTAAAATATCTCCCGATTCTGTAATGATTGGGCATCCCTGTTTAATCAGGTTATTGGTGCCTTCGCTCAGTTTGCTGGTCACATTTCCCGGCAAAACAAAAACATCTCTGCCGTTTTCCAGTGCCAAATCCGCTGTAATCAATGTGCCGCTGCGTTTTCCTGCTTCAATGACGACAATCAGTTTGGAAAGACCGCTGATGATGCGGTTGCGATAGGGAAAATGATAAGGAACCGCTTTCGTTCCCGGCGGATACTCCGACAGCACACAGCCGTTTTCTATGATCCGCTCCATCAATTCCCGATTTTCCGCAGGATAACAAACATCTACGCCGCAGCCCAGAACAGCAATTGTTTTTCCGCCGCCGTCCATGATGCCTTTATGAGCAACAGCATCAATGCCTTTCGCCATACCACTGACAACAATTACATTGGTCTGACCCAAATCCTTTGTAATGCGGTACGCCACAGACGAGCCATATTGAGAACATCTTCTGGCGCCAATGACACCAATCTTATCAATATGGTCATCAGGCAGAGCGCCTTTCACATAAATCCCCAAAGGAGGATCATAAATCTGTTTCAGCAAATAAGGGTAGGACGGATGAAAATAGGAATAAAAGGAAATTTCTTTTTCCTCCAATTCGATCATCCATTCATCCAACATTTCTGGGTCGCGTTGGGATAAAATGGTATCTGCAAGTTTTGTGGCATTGCCCAAAGCACTGCGGATTTCTTCCGGTTCTGCGTAAAAAATGTTTTCCGCTGTACCAAATCTTCCCAAAAGCTGAAAGGCTTTCTTTGTGTTATGCAGTGTCACTCTTGCCAGCCACATCAGATACGTTTCTTCCACAACGTCGCCTCCTTATCCCCTTGCCAGTTACGCAATCTACTATATATGCTTTCTTTTCAAAATTCAATGATTTTTTTCTAAAAATTTGAAAATAATGTGAATTCCTATGCATGTACTAGTAGAAATCTCCAATTTTCATTGCACTTTTTCGTAAGAATTGTTATGATAAAAACAGAATTTTTCAAGAGAAATGAGGCGAGGTCATGCTTTCCATTATTCATAGTGCCGCACTGCTTGGCATTGACGCTTATGCTGTCAATGTAGAAGTTGACTTAAGCAGCGGACTGCCTGCTTTTGACATAGTTGGGCTGCCAGATTCTGCAGTCAAAGAATCTCGGGAACGGGTACGCACTGCCATCAAAAACACAGGGCTTTCCTTTCCAACCAAACGCATCACAGTCAATTTAGCGCCGGCAGACACGAAAAAAGAAGGGGCGTCCTTTGACCTGCCCATTGCCGCAGGGATTCTGACTGCTATGGGAACCCTGCCTACTGACGCACTAGATGGATATTTATTGGCTGGCGAACTTTCTCTGGATGGTTCTCTGCGCCCCGTCAACGGCATTCTGCCCATGGTTTATGGCGCATTGCAGGACGGTATCACAAAATGCTTTGTGCCCTATGAAAATGCCGAAGAAGCAGCTCTTGTGGAAGGCATGGAGGTTTATCCCCTCCATAGTCTACGGCAGTTAGTTGCCATTTTGCAAAATCAGGAAACATTACAGCCTTATCACGTGAATCTGGACAATCTCTTTGCTGATGACAAAGAATGGGAAAGTCTGGATTTTTCTCATGTAAAAGGACAGGAAAATGCCAAACGTGCTATGGAACTGGCTGCTGCTGGTGGGCACAATATCCTGCTTATCGGTCCTCCCGGTTCCGGTAAAACCATGTTGGCAAAACGCTTTCCCACCATACTGCCTGACCTAACTTTTGCGGAAAGCATAGAAATCACAAAAATTTATAGTGTAGCAGGTCTTTTGCAGAACAAAAACGCTTTGATTCACCATAGACCTTTTCGCTCTCCCCACCATACCATTTCCGCTTCTGCCCTCACTGGCGGCGGCAGAATCCCAAAACCCGGGGAAATTTCTCTGTCCCATAATGGTGTGCTATTTCTGGACGAATTGCCGGAATTTCAGCGTTCTGCTCTGGAAGTCATGCGGCAGCCCATGGAGGATGGAAAAGTCACCATTGCCCGTGTCAGCGGCACTTTGACATTCCCCTCTGATTTCATGCTGGTGGCAGCCATGAACCCCTGCCCCTGCGGTTATCTGGGCAGCGGGGACAAATGCCACTGCACCGTCAATGAAATTGCCAAATATCAGAGCAAAATCAGTGGTCCACTGTTAGACCGTATTGATTTGATGGTGGAAATGCCGGCTGTTGGCTATGAAGATCTGCAAAACAGTACTCCCGGCGAATCTTCCGCAGAAATCAAAAAACGTGTGGTAAAAGCCCACGAAATCCAGCTGCAGCGATATAAAAAGGAAGGAATTTTCTTCAATGCTCAGCTGAATGCGGCACAAGTGGAGAAATACTGCCCTCTCGGGGAAGCAGAACAAAAACTGCTGAAGGCAGCCTTCTCTTCTATGGACTTAAGTGCAAGGGCTTATCACAAAATATTGAAAGTTGCCCGAACAGCAGCCGACTTGGACGGCAGCGAAGAAATCACCGTCCGTCATCTAGCAGAAGTTCTGCAATATCGTTCTTTAGACAGAAAATACATGATATAACAGGAGATTGATCTATGACATTACATACAGACCAAATGTCCGATTCCTTCCGCATCGGCGCCATGCTGGCAGTCGTAGGTGGGTTTCTGGACGCATATACTTATCTGGCACGAGGTCAGGTTTTTGCCAATGCCCAAACAGGCAATATCGTCCTGTTGGGTGTTCACCTATCTGAAGGGGATTTCAAAAAAGCCCTTTCCTATCTGGTTCCCATTCTGGCATTTGTTGCTGGAATTTTTGTGGATGAATGGATCAAACATCGTCTGGAAGGAAAAGTAGCACTGCACTGGCGGCAGACGGTGCTTCTCATTGAAATTTTGGCTTTGATCGTCGTGATATTTCTTCCTCTGGGAAAAGCTGACCCCTTAGCCAATGCATTGGTTTCCTTTATCTGCTCTATGCAGGTACAAAGTTTCCGTAAATTTCATGGTATGCCTTATGCCACTACCATGTGTACCGGCAATCTGCGCAGCGGAACAGACCATCTGGTGAAATATTTCCAGACAAAAGACCCTTCCCGCAGAGAAAAAAGTCTCCATTATTACAGCATTATCCTATTCTTTATTCTAGGTGCTGCCATTGGCGCTGTAGGAACAAAACTCTGGGGCAGTCCTGCTCTGGTCATCTGCTGCATCCTGCTGGCAATTGCTTTTGCAATGCTCTTTGTAAAGCCAAAAACAGAATAAAAATAAAAAGATACTCCTTTAGGGGCATCTTCATAAGAAAACAAAGCAAGCTGAAATCCTTATGATATAGAGGATTTTAGCTTGCTTATTTTTATAAGATTTTATTTGATATATTTTCTTCTGAAGACAGCCGTCGCAATTCCCTTTAAGAAATCGAGGAAAAGAAAAATCAATGTTTTCTTAAAGGGAAGTTGCTTTTCTTAGGGAGTATCTTTTTTTGTTTCAAAAAACCCGAAACACAGATCATGTTTCGGGTTTTTACACTTATATTGATGTGCAGATGAAGAAAAATTATTCTTCTTCTTTTGCGAAGGATACCAGCAGATCGCCCTGGCTGACTTTTTCGCCTTCCACAGCATAGATCTTGTCGATCACGCCATCTTCTTTTGCTACGATAGATGTTTCCATCTTCATTGCTTCGATGGTCAGCAGAGGCTGGTTCTTCTTCACTTCTTCGCCTTCTTTTACCAGAATCTTGCTGATGGTACCGGGGATAGAAGAACCCAGGTGGTAAGGGTTGTTCTTATCAGCTTTCAGTTTACCATCGCTCTTAACTTCCAGATGTTTATCCAGAACTTTTACTTCACGCATTACGCCATTGATTTCGAATGTCAGCGCACGGAAACCTTCTGCATCGGGTTCAGACATATCGATGAATTTGATGATGATATCTTTACCTTCACCGATTTCGATGGAAGTTTCTTCACCTTTTGCCAGACCGAAGAAGTATACGTCACTAGTCAGTTTGGATACGTCTGTGTAGTATTCCCAATGGTCGCAATAATCATCATATACCTTTGGATACAGGGCATAGCTGATGACGTTTCTGGGGTTCACGTTTTTCATAACGTGTGCTTCTTTCAGATGCTTTGCAATGGCATCGAAATCCGCGGGAGGCAGCAGCGCACCTGCTCTGCCATCAATGGGTTTTCTGCCTTTCAGCACGATTTCCTGCAGTTCTTTGGGGAAACCGCCTTCAGGCTGACCGATATTCCCAATGAAGTAATCCACAACGGATTCAGGATAGGAAATATCTTTCCCTTCTGTCAGGATATTGTCTTTGTTCAGACCGTTTTTGGACATGAAGATTGCCATATCCCCTACAACCTTGGAGGAAGGTGTTACTTTTACGATGTTGCCCAGCAGTTCGTTGGCTTCTTTATACAGATGTTTGATTTCTTCAAAGTTATCTGCGGAGCCCATGGATTTTACCTGTGCCAGCAAGTTGGAATACTGACCACCAGGGATTTCGTATTTATAAATTTCTGTATTGGGTGTCTTCATTTCACTTTCAAAGCCAGTGAAGATCTGACGTACACCCTGATAGTAATGGCTCAGTTCAACCAGCTGATCGGGATCCAGACCGGTATCGCGTTCTGTACCGCGCAGAGCTTCTACAACTGCGTTCATAGAAGGCTGGCTGGTCAGGGAGCTCATGGACTGGATTGCCAAGTCGGCAATATCTACGCCTGCTTCTGCAGCCATCAGTACGGTGCTGACACCGTTGCCTGTTGTGTCATGCGTATGCAGGTGCAGAGGAATATGCAGTTCCTGTTTCAGTGCTGTGAACAGTTCTTTTGCTGCATAAGGTTTCAGCAGACCTGCCATATCTTTGATTGCAAAAATGTGGCAGCCCATGTCTTCCAGTTCTTTTGCTTTGCGGATATAGTAATCCAGTGTATATTTTGTTTCCTTAGGATCCAGAATATCGCCGGTGTAGCAGATAGCACCTTCTACGATCTTGCCTGTTTTCAGTGCTTCTTCAACGGGCATCTTCATGTTTTCCAGCCAGTTCAAGCTGTCGAAGATACGGAATACGTCTACGCCGCGTTCTGCGGAAACTTTGATAAATTCTCTTACAACGTTATCAGCATAGTTTGCGTAACCAACAGCGTTGGATGCACGCAGCAGCATCTGGATCAGTGTGTTGGGCATTGCTTCGGAAAGCTGCTGCAGTCTTCTCCAAGGAGATTCTGTCAGGAAACGATAAGCAACGTCGAATGTTGCACCGCCCCATGCTTCTACGGAGAATGCGTTTGCCATTGCCATGTTGGTTGCGGGTGCAGCCACAATCAGGTCATTTGTACGCAGACGTGTTGCCATCAGAGACTGGTGTGCGTCACGCATGGTGGTATCTGTTACCAGCAGGCGTTTTTCTTTCAGCAGGCTCTGTGTATAGTCTTTTGCGCCCATACGCAGGAATTTGTCTTTTGCGCCTTCTACAAAGATGGTTTTGCCATTTTTGTCCTGTCCGAAGGAAGGAGGCACAATGGGATCAAATTCGGGTTTGTGACCTCTAGATTCGTTAACGATTTTATTACCGATAAATTCTGCAATCTTAGTTGCTCTGTCTTTGCCCAGTACAATATGGAACAGTTCGGGTGTTTTTTCAATGAATGTTGTGGTGCATTTACCAGCATTCCAAACATCACTCTGCAGTACGTTGATCAGGAAAGGAATGTTTGTTTTTACACCACGGATTCTGGTTTCTTTGATGGCACGAACAGCTTTTCTTGTTACGCCTTCAAATGTTCTGTCATGGGCGATGATTTTTACCAGCAAGCTGTCATAGTAAGGTGTGATTTCCGCACCTGTGTGAGCAGTACCGCCATCCAGACGGATACCATTGCCGGCAGGAGAACGGTATACACTGATTTTGCCTGTGTCAGGCAGGAAATTGTTGGCAGGGTCTTCTGTGGTGACACGCAGCTGAATGGCATAGCCATTGGAATGGATGTCATCCTGAGACTTGATGCCGATTTCAGGGGAATCCAGAGGATAACCTTCTTCAATCAGAATCTGTGCCTGCACAATATCAATACCCGTTACTTCTTCTGTTACGGTATGTTCTACCTGAATACGAGGGTTCATTTCGATGAAATAGTAGTTTTCGTCTGCGTCCACCAAGAATTCCAGTGTACCAGCATTTTTGTATCCTACATGTTTGGACAGACGAACGGCATCTGCGAAGATTTTTTCTCTGACTGCATCGCTGACAGTGAAAGCGGGAGCAAATTCCACAACTTTCTGATGACGGCGCTGTACAGAACAGTCACGGTCAAAGAGATGCACAACGTTGCCGTATTTGTCACCCAGAACCTGAACTTCGATATGTTTGGGGTCACGGAGATATTTTTCAACGAAAATTTTATCGTCACCGAAGGCTTTTTTTGCTTCGTTTCTTGCTTCGTCAAATTCCTTGGGCATTTCTTCCGCACTGTTGACGATACGCATACCACGTCCGCCGCCGCCATTGCTGGCTTTCAGCATAACGGGGTAGCCAACTCTTTCCGCTACTTCCATAACTTCATCCAGGCTTCTGATGGCATGGTCAACACCAGGGATAATAGGCACATTACATTCGATCGCCATCTGTTTAGAGGAGATCTTATCCCCCATAGAGTACATAACGTCCACATCAGGACCAATGAAAGCGATACCAGCCTGGTTACATGCTTCTACAAAAGCGGGGTTTTCGGAAAGGAAACCATAACCGGGGTGGATGGCGTCAACGCCTTTTGCCTTTGCAATGTTGATGATATTACGAATATCCAGATATGCGTCGATGGGACCCTTTTCAGGATTGAGCATATATGCTTCGTCTGTTTTGGTACGGAACAGAGAGTATTTATCTTCTTTGGAGAAAATACCTACTGTCTGAATACCCAGTTCATTCAGGGCACGGTACACACGGATGGCAATTTCGCCACGGTTGGCAACCAGCACCTTTTTGAACTTTTTAATTTTTACTTCCTGCATGCTTATCATACCTCCTTTGTATATTCACTGAATCATCAGTCAAAATCTTGATTCCTTCAATGCCTATTGCTTTATTATAATATAGGTTTTTCCATTCGTAAACTATAAAAATACAATGAACGCCAGAAGATACAGAGAATCAATCACGCATTTTGCTGTAAAATTCTGTCAAAATTGCCATAACATCCTGCAAAAGACGACATTCAACCACTTCTGCATGCTGCAAAACAACCTGCCCGGCAGCGCCTTTTGCTACAATAATTTTTGCGTATCCCAGCCGATCAAGCTCCTTCAAACGGCTTTCCATGGCAGGTACCCGCTTCAATTCTCCCGTCAGCCCCACATCGGCAATGAACGCCCAATCCGGCGGGATGGGTCTGTTTTTCACAGAAGAAACAATGCTCATGAGCACCGCCAGATTGGCCGCCTGTTCTTTCAAAAACAAGCCGCCTGTGGTCTTGACTACCACGTTTTTATCATACAGCTTCACATTGCCTCGCTGTTCCAAAATGGAAAGAAGGGTATGAAGGGTATCTTTTTTCATGGTTTCACTGATACGGGAGGGATATGGTGTAAAGGACTGGGAAACCAGACTTTCCACTTCTGCCACAATGGGACGGGAGCCTTCCCGCAAAACCGTAACAGCACTGCCGGAAACCAGTTCATTCCTGTTGCGCTTGGTAATGAAATATTCTGAGGGATTATCAATGGAACGCAGACCTTTTTCCGTCATGGCAAAAAAGCCCATTTCTCCAGTGCTGCCAAAACGGTTTTTCGTTGCCAAAAGTCCACGGAGCTCGTCTGCCCCTTCGCCTTCCAATACCAGAACCGTATCCACCAGATGTTCCAATGCACGCAGACCAGCAATCTCGTCATTTTTATTCATCTGCCCAATCATCAGCGCCGCTCGCTGTCTGCGTTTATCCTTTGCGCACTGCACCAATGCAGAAGCGCATTCCATGGTCTGGGTAGGATTACCAGCCCTTGCCGGATAAAATTCCGCCAATGAAAATGTCTGGATACTATCCAGAATAATCAAATCCGGGTCTACTTCCCCAACGGCAGACAATACGGCATCCATGGAAGTATCTGCCAGTATCCAAATATTGTCGGCAATATCTCCCAGTATCCTGTCTGCTCGATTCTTGATCTGGCTATCACTTTCCTCCCCTGTGGCATATAACACACGATAGCCTGCATTTGCCAGTTGGTATGCCACCATCAGGCACAATGTGGATTTCCCACCGCCGGGAGGGGATGTCAAAATCGTTACAGAATCCCGAACGATGCCGCCGCCCATAACACGGTCAAACTCCCCAATGCCTGTCAGAAGGCGCTGGCTTTTGCTGCTTTCCACTTCCTTCAAACGGGAAAGGGTCAGCTGTACGGGCTTTGTGCTGCTTTTTTCCTTTTTCGTTTCTTCCTGTTCAGAAAATGTGTTCCACTCTCCACATTCTGGGCATTTTCCCATCCACTTTGAGCTTTTATATCCACATTCACTGCAAATATACGATGTTTTTACTCTCATTCTTCCACCTCGATGATAACCTTTTCTGTTGTCATCACAAAAACAGACAGATAAACAAAAATCGATAAAGCCTTTTGCAAGACTCTATCGATTTTCTTTTCATCATGTACTGAAAAATCAGATATTAGCCGATTTTTTCAATTTTCACAGGTGTTGCATTTTTCTGGATTTCTACAGAGAATGTCACTTTACCTGTCATATTTGTTTTCATTTTGCCAACGTTTACATCGTCAACCAGAATTTTGTATTCTGTTTCTGCTTCCAGTTCCAGTGTCAGCTGAACATCTTCTTCTGCTTCTACCAGGAAGGAAACGCCTCTTTCATCCTGTACAAAGTTCAGAACAGTTGCGCCGGGTACTGCTTCCAACAGCATTTTACCGTTCTTTTCCAGTTTTGTGATTTCTTTAAATGTTTTTACTTTATACAAATCGCCCTGCACTTCAAAGTCCAGCACTTTTTTCTTTTCATCCATCAGGTAGTTGCCGAAACTGATGCTGCCGTCATCTTCTTTTCTAATCAATTCCTCAATTACTGCCATGTTGCTTACCTCCCAAGCGTCCTTTCTTTATTTCCTTTTCCGAACAAGAATATGCACGGTAATGTTCCTGATAATATATCAGAATGATTATATCACAAAACCTGCCGCAGGTATATACCAAAATTCTGCTTTTTTCTATCTATTTGTTCGTTCATTTTACCACACGGAAGAGGAAGCCGTTTGTTTTTACACCAACAGAAACTTTATCCCCTGCTTTGAAGTTGCCCATGAGATATTCTTCTGCAAAAGCATCCTCAATGCGGGACTGGATAGCACGGCGAAGGGGTCTTGCGCCAAAGGCTTTGTCATAGCCTTCTTCCGCAATTTTTTCCAGTGCTTTATCCGTAAAAGTAACGGTAATGTCCATATTTTCCTTGATGCGTTTGGAAACGGTTCTGGTCATAAGTTTTACGATTTCCAGAATATCTTCCTGTGTCAGAGAATGGAATACAATCATATCATCAATACGGTTCAAGAATTCCGGTTTGAAGATATGGCGCACTTCTTCCATAACGTTTTTCTTCATATTCTGATAACTCTGTTCTTCTGTTTCCATGCTGGTAAAACCTACGCGTTTTGGTTCTACAATGCTTCTTGCACCGGCATTGGAAGTCATGATAATCACAGTGTTTTTAAAATCCACTTTTCTGCCCTGACCATCAGTGATATGACCATCGTCCAGCACCTGTAACAGTACATTGAATACATCAGGAGATGCTTTTTCGATTTCATCGAACAGGACTACAGAATAAGGATTCCGGCGGACTTTTTCACTGAGCTGACCGCCTTCTTCGTAGCCCACATAACCCGGTGGAGAACCTACCATACGGGATACGCTGTGTTTCTCCATATATTCGGACATGTCAATACGAATCATAGCATCTTCATCCCCAAAGAGGGCTTCTGCCAGAGCTTTAGACAATTCTGTTTTACCGACACCCGTAGGTCCCAGGAACAGGAAGGAACCAATGGGGCGGTTAGGGTCTTTCAAACCAACTCTGCCGCGGCGGATGGCTTTTGCCAACGCTTTTACAGCTTCTGACTGTCCAATGACACGCTGATGGAGTGTATCTTCCAGATGCAAAAGCCGCTGACTTTCTTCTTCCTGCAAACTCTGCAAAGGCACGCCAGTCCAAACAGAAACCACTTCTGCCACTTCTTCTCTGGTGACTACCTGTGCCTGATTTTCATGGTTGTTTTCCCATTCTTTTTTGGCTTCTTTCCACTGAGCACGAAGGGCGTCCTGTGCCCGTTTGATTTCCGCAGCCTTTTCAAATTCTTCTGTTTTGATGGCAGCTTCTTTTTCTTTTTCCATTTCTGCCAGTTTTTCTTCCATTTCTGCCACATTATCCGGCGCGCTGAATGTTTTCAGACGCAGGCGGGAAGCAGCTTCGTCAATGAGGTCAATGGCTTTATCAGGCAGGAAACGGTCAGATACATATCTGGCAGAAAGTTTCACAGCCGCCTCGATGGCATCATCGGAAATGGTTACCTTATGGTGCATTTCATATTTATCACGCAAAGCTTTCAGCATTGCCACTGCTGCCTGTTCATCAGGTTCTTCCACTTTCACAGGCTGGAAACGACGTTCAAAAGCGGCGTCTTTTTCAATATGTTTCCGGTATTCTTCCAATGTGGTGGCACCAATGAGCTGGATTTCCCCACGGGAAAGAGCGGGTTTCAGAATATTGGATGCGTCAATGGCGCCTTCTGCAGCCCCTGCACCGATGATGGTATGAATTTCATCCACAAACAAAATGATATTGCCATCAGCTTTTACTTCATCCATGGCTTTTTTCATACGTTCTTCAAATTCCCCACGGTATTTGGAGCCAGCCACCATGGCAGACAAATCCAGACCAACGATTCTTTTATTTTTCAGCGTATCGGGCACATTGCCTTCAGCGATTTTCTGGGCAAGCCCTTCCACAATGGCAGTTTTTCCGACACCGGGATCACCTACCAGACAAGGATTGTTTTTGGTACGACGGCTCAAAATCTGCACAATTCGTTCAATTTCCTTATCTCTGCCCACAATAGGGTCAAATTTATTTTTCTTTGCCAGTGCCGTCATATCACGGCTGAATTTATCCAATGTTTCTGTGGCGCTTTTTTCCTGTTTTTCTCCTTGGCTGTTCATGCCGCGGGCGCTGCCGTTCTGGTCTTCCCCTTCTCCCAGCATATTCATGATGTCATCATACAAACGCTGAAGATTCAAATCCAGAGATACCATAATCCGTACAGCAATGTTGTCATTTTCTCGAATGAGGGCAATGAGGATATGTTCTGTACCTACATAACCGGTGCCCATGCGGAATGCTTCCTGCACGCTGCTTTCCACCACACGTTTTGCACGAGGTGTAAAGTCCGCAGGAATATAGTAAGCAGAGGTGCCCCCTGTCATAGACTGGATTTTGTCCATGACCTGATGATAGGTCACGCCCTGACTTTCCAGCGCCTTTGCGGCTACACTGTCGCTGACCAATGTCAGTCCCAGCAAAATATGTTCTGTTCCTACATATTTATTCCCCAGCTTCAAAGCAGCCTCCTGGGCTCTTTTCAGCACTTCCTGAGCTTTATTTGTAAATTTTCCTTGCATTGTCATTCACCGTCCTTTATTTTGTTAGCCAATCACCTTTGTGATTGCTAATTTTATGATGAAAATAAAAGAACATTGCTGTTCTTTTATCTGTTTCTCTATTTTCAAGAACATTATAATACACATTGCAAAAAAAAGCAAAACAACTTTTTTACAATTCTCCCAATTTTTCCGAAAAAAGCGAAAATGGCATATCACTTGGCAAAGAACGAATGGAAAAACCTTCTTTCTGTTTTTCCCATTTTCCTTCCAGCTTCCATGACCACAAAGCCATATTGCCAACGCCTCTCATGGGCTGTAATGTATTATATTTTCTGTCGCCCCAAATGGGTGCGCCGTGATGGGAAGTTTGGACACGAATCTGATGGTGCCGCCCTGTTTCCAGTGTGATTTCCACCAAAGAAAGGGGCTGTTCATTCCACATGGTTTCTGCAAGTACCTGATAATGCAAAATAGCTTTCTTGGCGCCTTTTCTGGAAGCGGACACCACTTCTGACAGATTGGTTCTGGCATTTTTGAAAAGATAATCTGTCCATGTACCGCTTTTTTCCTCCAAAGTACCCCAAAGGACAGTCAGATAAGATTTCCGCCAGCCGCCAGCCTGCATCATTTTGGAGAGAGCCGCTTCCGCCTGTTTCGTCTTGGCAAACACCATAATCCCCCCAACAGGGCGATCCAGACGATGTACCAATCCCAATTCTTGTTTCATCTGGGCTGACAGCAGGGAAAGCAAATCCGCATCCCCTGTTCTGTCCGGCTGGGCAGGCATGCCCTGTGGTTTTTCCACAGCCACCATATCTCCATTTTCAAATAATATCCGCAAATCCATGCCTTACACTTCTTTCATCAATATACCGCTGTGTGGCGGCATTTCCAGCTGTATCATGCCATTTTCCACTGACAGCAGTTCTTTTTCTGTAAAATAATCCATTTCTTTTGTCTTGAGCAAAACTTCCATTTTGCCGTAGGACTGCACACCAATCTGCCATACAGGCAAAGAAAGCTGTACAGCTTCCTCCCGGTTGTTGCAGACAATCAGACAGCGTTCTTCTTTGCAGAACCGTCCGTAAGCCAGAATGCCATCTTCCGTATCCAAAGACTTTAAAGAGCCTTTTCGCAAAGAAATATGTGCTTTCCGCAAACCGATGAGTATTTTATGATACTGCACCAATTCATCATCTTCCCGATTCCAAGGGAAAGGTCTGCGGTTATCCGGGTCTGTCCAGCCAGTTACACCAGCTTCATCCCCATAATATACCGTAGGTGCACCAGGCCATGTCATTTGCAGCAGCACCGCTTCCCGGAACACCGCTTTATTGACACCACGATTGGCTGCCTGTGCGCCATCTGTGTGAAGCCGTCCCGTTCTTCCATTTGTTCTGGTCAGAAAACGGGAATGATCGTGGTTAGAAAGTTCATTCATGGCAACCCCTGCCGCCTGGGCAGGCATTCTGCCCATCTGATACCGAATGGTATCCCAGAAAACGGCGTTATTGTTTTTCAAATCCGGTCGGGATTCTGTACTATGTTTGGAAATACCTGTGAAATACCATGAAACTGGTTCCATGAAAGCATCATAGTTCATAACGCCATCCCATTGGTCACCTCTGAGCCATGCTTCCGCATCCCCGTAATGTTCCGCCAGAATCAGGGCTTCGGGATTGGCTTTTTTCACAGCGCTGCGGAAATCATGCCAGAATTTATGGTTAAATTCTTCGGATTTGCCCACATCTGCCGCAACGTCCAAACGCCAGCCGTCAGCGTTATAAGGGGGAGAAACCCATTTCTGCCCAATACGCATAATTTCCCAATACAGCGCAGAACAGTTCTCCATATTCAGCTTGGGATGGTTGGGATAATCCCACCAGCCTTCATAAGAGCCATCTTCTTTCCAATAAAAATAATCATGGTAAGGGCTCTGTTTGCAGTAATAAGCGCCTTTTTTCTGATATTTATAAATTTCTTCCCGATCCAGCCATTTATGGAAGGCACCACAATGGTTGAATACACCATCCAGAATGACACGCATGCCTCTTTTGTGGGCTTCTTCCACCAGACGAATGAAAAGTGCATCACTTTCCATCAGATTCCGTTCACTGGTGGTTCTAGTAATATAGGCTTTTGCCTGACTATTTTTCTCACCGGGCTCCACCACTTTTTCATAATCTTCCACAATCACACCAAAGTGCGGGTCAACATGGTCATAATCCTGAATGTCGTATTTATGACTGCTGGGGGAAACAAAAATGGGATTCAGATACAATACTTCCACACCCAAATTCTGCAAATAATCCATTTTCTGCAAAATCCCCTGCAAATCGCCGCCATAAAAATGGCAAAAATCGCCGTCTTCCGGCTGCGCATACCAGTCTTTCACGCCCTGCACCTGATTTTCCAGGTAGTTGTATTCCCCCGTTTTCACATCATTGGAAGGATCTCCGTTGCAAAAACGGTCTACAAAAATCTGGTACATGACTGCGCCTCGTGCCCAAGCAGGTGTCTGGAAATTCCGCAGCAACCGAAAATAGCCGTCCATGGGAAATTCCTGAGATACGCCGTTTCTTGTATAATAATAAGATGTTTCATTATATATGATCTGGAAAAAGTAATTTGCCGCTTCTTCTGTCGGCGGCAAGACAACACGGTAGCGATCGAACACACGACCGTTTTCCACTCGTTCCATCAATAATCTTTTGTCATCTACACATAAGCATACTGCAGACGCATTATTGCGTCCGGTCAGTATGGAAATTTCCACAAAATCTTCGGCTGACGGTTCTGCCGGTTTCCGGAAGTTTTCCGATTCGTCACTGAACACAGCCTGTGGCAAAAACGCTTCCTTGCAAAGTCTGTATTTCTTTTTTACGCTTTGCACCAAGTCCAAATAATAATCCATATTTTCACCGTCCCTGCACCAATTATAATATGCCAGAAAATTCATGTCAAACACTGACTCTTTTTTCGGACAAAATGAAAATGAGCAACCTGCCGATGGCTGCTCATTTTCACAAAGAGAAGGTATTTCTTATTGGGATTGCGTCTTACCGCAATGTGAAAATATTGGGGAGTTTTCACAGTTGTTATTATAGCATGTGGGACATTAAATGTCTAGCCCATTTTTAAAATTTTTTCAAAAAATTTTTCTTACAGACAATGAAAAACAAAGGATACTTTTTATCATTTTTTCAAAAATTCGTCTGTTGTCAAACACCCCTCCGTGATTTTGAATAAATGATTTCCATTTCACACTAAAATTTTATCATTCTTGTCAAAACACCATTATGCAGGAAATCCACTGTAATTGCACAAAATCCAGCATTTCCCGCTTATTTTATGCTTTTTTCCTTCTCTTTATTTATGGAAATCAACTCATATAATCCGCTAAAACTCTGGCAAGATTATCTTCCCCCAATATCCGTACACCTTCTTGAATCTGCTGACGTTCTATCTCCGGCAATACAGATAAAGGCACATCTGTACATTCATATAATGTTATTTTCCCGTCGGCATCCTCTCGAAAGACAGCCAGCATACCATCCTGTTCACCCAACAGAAAACTTTCGTCACTGCGCCCTTCCACTGTGCTGCGTAAAATCACTTTATCCGGCGAAAAGAAAACCACCTGCCATCCATCATAAATACTGCGCACCTGTGCCAGATTCAAACCCAACAGATAATTCTGCACAGGTTCCACCTGTTCTGCAGTTCTCTGATCTTCCGTATAGTAATACTGATACACGATTTCCGCATTTTCCCCAATGACCGCTTCTTCTTTTGCAACGGGCTCTGTCTGTTCTACTTGTTCTTCCTGCACTTCAGGCTCCTGCGTTCTTTGGATATATAAATATCCTGCCGCTGTGCAGGAGAGAAAAACAAGAACAGCCAAAAGCGCAATCCCTCTTTTCATACCTACCACCTCGATGAAAAGTATGGACGACTTTTGGCTGATTTATACATTTTTTTGCTATAGATTAGGAAAGATGGAAATGCACAGGCACACCATTTTCATAAGCACAGGGAATTTCGCCCTGAATCAAAGGAATGAGGTAATCCATCATTTCCTGTGTGATGTCATTGCCTTCTTCATTGATCCATTCATCGGGCACCTTTTTTACACGATTGAGCACCTGATCCACAGGAATAAAGAACACTTCTGATGCATAAGGTGCATCAGAAACTCTACGCAGGCATGCCATTTCGCCGCTGCCGCCTTCCAGTGCATAACGCACAGCTTCCCGTCCCATGGTGCGTGCTTCCTGAATATCTGTTGCACTTGCCACATGGGATGCGCAGCGCTGCATGAGATTCAGTTCCACACTGCGGACTTTGCAGCCGATTTCCTGACGCAGGATTTCCTCTAAGAAACGGGAAACCCCTGCCAGAATCCGATGACCGAATTCATCTTCCACACGATTCTGGAGGCTGTCAGTCAGATAAGCTCCTTCTTCATTGCGCAGACCTTCGCTGACTGCCACAATGACAGAGCGTTTTTCCATCATCTTTTCACGTACATCAAAGAGGAATTGTTCCACGGAGAAAGGACGTTCGCTCAGATAAATCAAATCTGGTGCCGCATCTCCGTTCAGTCTTGCCAGCGCAGAAGAAGCTGTCAGCCAGCCCGTATCCTGTCCCATGATTTCTACCACTGTAATGGAAGGCAATGCATATACATTGCAGTCACAGGCAATTTCTGTCAGTGTGGTACCGATATATTTTGCAGCGGAACCAAAACCAGGAGAATGGTCTGTTTCCGGCAGATCGTTTTCAATGGCTTTTGGTACACCAATGATTTTGATATCATTGATATGATGGTTCCGGCAGTATTCAGATAATTTATGCACCGTATACATGGAGTCACTGCCGCCGATGTACATAAAATAACCGATATTATATTTTCTGAAAATGCTGATTGCCTTTTCATACTCAAAGGCATTTTCTTCCCATGGAGATAATTTCATATGGCAGGAACCCAATGCGGAAGATGGTGTCTGGCAAAGAAGCTGACGGGCGCTTTCATCCGCCAACAATTCTGTCAGGTCCACAAACCGTTCAGACAACATTCCCATGATCCCGTTTTTCACGCCATATATTTTCTCAATCTCCGGATGCTCCAATCCCATTTCCACCACACCGCAAAGAGTGGCATTGATGGCAGCTGAAGGACCGCCTGATTGGGCTACCAGCAAGTTTTTTTTCATGTTTGTTCCGCCTTTCTGTTGCTCATTGCATTTGCTATGCGTATTCGCTATGGTACATTATAAATAGAATTCCCAAAAGATACAATAGCGAATTTTCCCGAAGTTTTTTTACCCATACAATTTTGAAAAATATTCTTCATACCAACCAAAAGAAAAAGCCGCTCTTTCCAGGAAAAAGCGGCTTTCAAAATCATCCAAAAATCACGGACAAAATGGTAAAAGCAATGATGGATAATATGGTATAAAGTGAAATGGTCGTTGATGTATACACCTTGTCTTTTTCTCTGACAGCATACAGAGGACTCATGAAACAAGGCGGCATAAAAGCATACAGGAATACCGCAATCTTCATTTCCTGTTCTGCCACAAAATTCCGCAGTACAAACCACACGCCCATCAAAAGCACCCCTTGCAGCACCAGACGAATGGCAGCAGATTTCCCCGCAGAAGAAAGTACCCGATGATCCAGTTTCAAATCATAACCAACACACAGCAGAATCAATGCGGAAACGGGTGTGGTAATCATGGAAATCAAAGAAGAATATACATCCCCCACCCGACTTCCTGCAATCTTCGGCAATATGCCTGTAACGCCCAGCAAAATACCAAGTACAACCCCGTACATGGCAGGTGCACGCAATACCGTAGAAAGCAGCTGTCCGCCGCCGCTTCTCCCTTTGCCTGTGGCAGTAATCAATGCCAGATAAACAGTAAATGTAAAAATGCAGTTTGCCATATCCAAAGCAGCAATATTGGAGAGCATTTCTGAGCCGCACAACGCTATATACAATGGATATGCCATCATACCGCCCTCAAAAGTCGCTGTCAGAAAAGGCAGATATCTGCCCTGACTGCCGCCGACCAAAGGCCGCAGCAGATAGCCAGCACCTGTAGCAATGAAAAGCTGTACCAGCATCACAGCCAACAGCAGCAGTGTTACCTTGTTATACTCTGCCATCCCCAATGCGTCTACCAGAACAACGGGCAGCATGATATTGGTTGCTACCAATTTAATGCCATCCATACCGGCACGGCTAATCCAGCCAAAACGATTGGCAGCCATACCAAGCCCCAGCATACAGAATACCGGCAGCACAATAGCCAATACATTCATATTCCTTCCCCCTTTTTCCCTATTGACCTCAGTATACCGCAAATCAAAAAGGGGAACAAGAGAGAACGGGGAAATATGCACAGAAAAAAAGACAACATCCATAAAACAACTTCCACTTCAGAAAACATCGCTTTTCCTTGATTTCTTAAGAGAATTGTGACAGCTGTCTTTGGAAGAAAAAATTTTGCTAAAAATAAGAAAGCCGAAAGCCTCTATATAACAAGGATTCAGCTTTCTTCGTTTTTATGAGGATGCCCCTAAAGCAGATTCCCCTGAAAAAGCATCTCTTTTTCTCAATTTCTCGCCTTCCAAAAGAATAATCCTATAAAAAATGGCTGGAACCCTTACAATACAAAGGATTTCAGCTATTTTGATTTCTTTATGAAGCAGCCCCTAAGAGGCTTTCTCTTTTTCGCTGAGAATTACAGTGTCAGTGTAGGTGCAGCGTAAACTCTTGCTGCCATTTCGGAATCCAGCAGATACAGTGCTTTGGGATCTGTACCGAACAGTTCCATTTTTGTGATCAGGTCGTTTGCGTTTGTTTCTTCTTCGCCCTGCTCTTTTACAAACCAATCCAGGAACTGCATGGTACGGAAGTCATTTACTTCCTGTGCAGCCGCATAGATGTTGTGAATCAGGCTTGTTACATAAACTTCATGTTCCAGACCAGCTTTCAGAGGGTCCATCAGGCTGTTCAGAGGCGCATCAGGTTTGCCGATCGCTTCCAGTGTAACAGTTGCGTTGTTGTTATGCAGGTACTGATAGAACAGCAGTGCATGGTCGCGTTCTTCCTGTGCCTGGATTTTATACCAGTTTGCAAAACCTGCCAGACCTTTAGATTCATAATAGTTCGCAAAATCCAGATACAGATATGCAGAATAGAATTCTTTGTTAACCTGTTCATTAATAAGCTGTGCTACTTTTTCATTTAACATAATCATTTTCCTCCTTGATGTTCTTATGCTTCATCCTCTGTGGCATCCTCTGCCTCTTCTAAGACTTCCGGCTGCCGCAAAGCATAAACTTTTTCGATGCGTTTTTCTTCAAACTGTTTGATTTGGAACAGCCAGCCGCCCACAGCGATTTCCGGCATTTCATCATCTTCCGGAATTCTGCCCAGACGACCGATCAGATAACCGCCTAATGTGTCATAATCCTCGTCATCTTCAAAGACGATGCCAAGCTGTTCTGCAACATCCTGCAGATCTGCTTTCCCGCTGATGGAATAGCTATTTTCATCAATGGGACAGATGTCTTCCTCTTCTTCCAGATCGTATTCGTCAAAGATATTCCCAACAATTTCTTCCATGACGTCTTCCATGGTAACGATACCGGATGTGCCGCCGTATTCGTCAATGACGATTGCCATGTGCACTTTTTCCCGCTGCATTTCTTCAATGAGCTCGTCCGTTTTCTTGGAAAAGGGCACAAAATAAGGCTGCATCATGATGTCCTCCAGATGGAAATTGCCTTCCTCCATTCTGGTAGAATCGGTCAGAATATACTTGACCAGATCCTTCACATGGAATACGCCTACAATATTGTCGATATTGTCTTCATAGACCACAATACGGGAATACTTTTCCTCCATCAGCACTTCCTTAATTTCTGCCAGTGTGGCTTCCAGAGGCACCGCAACGATATCTGTACGGTGTGTGGCAATTTCTTCCACAGACGTATTGCTCAGCTCAAAAATATTGTTGATCATCTCTTTTTCTGATTCATCAATGGAGCCGTTGCTGCCGCCTGCATCTACCATCTGGCGAATGCCTTCTTCTGTTACCGCGTGCTGCGCATGCTTTTTCTGCAAAAGCATGATCTTCGCAATCAGCACGATATTCAATACAACGGAAACGCCTAGACCAATTATGGTTTCCAAAAATAATCTCCCTCCAAAATGTCAAAGTTTACATATTTACACTTCAAAGTTTATCCCGAAACCCCCTCTATGTCAAGTTTTTTCCGCCCCTCTTCCCTATCCCCTGCCGCTTCTAAGAAGAACATTTCTCCCTTTTGCCCATGCTTGACAAACAAAAAAAATCGTTATATTCTGTTACTGTAATTCTTATGTAAACACTTTTTGAAACTAAATCAGATATAAAGGAGTGAGTGAATTGGCAGAAAAAAAACCACCTCGCATTGATACCAGACTGCGGAAGCATATCGTTACCATGCCGGAAGAAATCTGGGCAGCCAGCGGCATTGTTATTTGGGGCAGACGCATCAAATCCCTTGTCTTTTCTACGGATATTGCCATCATCCGTAACTGTAACGCTGACGCTGTTTTGGCGGTATATCCCTTTACGCCTCAGCAGGTCATTACCAATTCAATCATCACCGCCTCCAGCATTCCTGTATTTGCAGGCGTAGGCGGCGGTACCACCACAGGCCCTCGTGTTGTGATGCTGGCAAAAGACGCGGAAGCTCTTGGTGCTATGGCTGTTGTTGTCAATGCGCCAACCACCAATGAAGTGATTCATGAAATCAGCAAAATCGTTGATATTCCTGTTGTCATCACAGTTCTGGACGAAAACACCGATATCGACGCCAGAATCGCAGCCGGCGCAGGTATCCTGAATATTTCCGCTGCTGGAAAGACACCAGAAGTGGTTGCAAAAATTCGTGAAAAATACCCTGAAATTCCGATTATTGCTACTGGCGGTCCTACAAGAGAAAGCATCAAACGCACCATTGAAGCAGGCGCAAATGCCATCAGCTTCACACCACCTACAGCAATGGATTTGTTCCATGGCTTAATGTCCAGATATCGTTCCGAACACGAATCCAGAACAAAAGAACAGACAAAAGAATAAACAAAAGAAAGGTGAAACCTCTTATAAAAGAAGTTTCACCTTTTTTATGTTCAAAATATCATAAAATACATTTCACTGCTTAATCTTCGTAAATAGGGAAACGGTCAGTCAGCGCACGCACTCTCTTTGCCGCTTCTTCTTTGGTACCTTCGTAATCCTTCAGTACCATTGCCATGATTTCTGCAATTTCTTCCATTTCCGCTTCTTTCATACCGCGGGAAGTTACAGCAGGTGTGCCAACACGGATACCGCTTGTGACAAAAGGAGACTGAGGGTCATCGGGAATGGTATTTTTATTGACTGTGATTGCCACTGCATCCAGCACTTTTTCCGCATCCTTACCTGTGATATTCAAAGAACGCAGATCCAGCAGCATCAGATGGTTGTCCGTTCCGCCAGAAACCAAATCCACACCATGTTTCTGCAGCGCAGCCGCCATAGCTTTTGCGTTTTTCACAACCTGTCCGATATATTCTTTGTAAGCAGGCTGCAATGCTTCCTGGAAACAAACGGCTTTAGACGCGATAATGTGCATCAAAGGACCACCCTGAATACCGGGGAAAATAGCCTTATCAATCTTCTGGGCATACTCTGCTTTGCACATAATCATACCGCCTCTGGGACCACGCAGTGTCTTATGGGTAGTGGTTGTCACAAAATCCGCATAAGGTACGGGAGAAGGATGGTATCCTGCCGCAACCAAGCCTGCAATGTGGGCAATATCTACCATAAAATATGCCCCAACTTCTTTTGCCACATCACTCATATATTTGAAGTCGATGGTTCTGGCATAAGCACTGGCACCTGCCACAATCATTTTGGGCTTCACTTCCAGAGCTGTTTTGCGGAAAGCTTCATAATCAATATATCCTTCATGGTTCACGCCATAAGGTACAAAGTGGAAGTATTTCCCGGACATATTGACGGGACTACCGTGCGTCAGATGACCGCCATGATCCAGATTCATCCCCATAACTGTATCACCAGGTTCCAGCATAGCAAAATATACTGCCTGGTTTGCCTGAGAACCGCTGTGAGGCTGTACGTTTACATGATCGCAGCCAAAAAGCTCTTTTGCACGTTCTTTCGCCAGATTTTCCACAATATCCACTTTTTCACATCCGCCATAGTAGCGTTTTGCAGGATAACCCTCTGCGTATTTATTGGTCAAAGGGGTTCCCATTGTATACATGACTGCTTTGGAAACAATGTTTTCAGAAGCAATGAGTTCAATATTATGCTGTTGTCTTTCCAGTTCCGCAACAATGGCATCTGCCACTGCGCCATCAATTTTTCGAATCTCGCTAAAATCTAACATCGTCATCTCCTCCTTGGAATTTGCTGTTTTTTGTCATTTTCAGATGTAAAGCTTCTTTTTCTATGAGCTTATAGTTATTATAACACCTTTTTTACAAAAAAACTCACCAAATCCATCACACAAATACAAATGTTTTTCTACGACATATTTTTTATGCCTGTTAAATGCACCCATTTCACACAGCCACATAGTATATAAAAGAATCCAATCACAATATCCAAAGGAGGCTGTCTTATGGGAGCTTTTGAATTTGAAAACAATGCAGAAATCACTGCAAGATGCTGTGGCTGCAACAGCAACAGCAACCAGAACGAAGCCTGCATCATCGCACAGAAAATCTTTGACCAGTGCAGAGTTCAGAAATGTCTGAGTCCTGACATTTTGGGTCCTGCCAGAAGCGTTTGCGGCGGCATGAATGGCTGCAACGACATGATGTGCGACGGCGACATCATCATTCCCCCCGTCAATGCAGCAACTGTTACCATGCACAATCCGGATCTGAGCAGAATCGACATTCTGCGCAAATGCCCCAACACTTTCCGGGAAGGCTGCTGGGATCTGGAACTGCGGTATGTGTTTGACTACACACTGGAATTCCGCAGAGCAGACGGCTGCCCTATCGGCTGCACAGATGCTACCAGCTCCTACACACTGAAAGTGACACTGTTTGGTTCCACAGAATCCGACGTAACTACTGTATCCGATTTGTTTGACTGCTGCGGCAATTCCCACGGCGGACCTTTTGTAACAGCAGAAGGGAAAGCCGTTGGTCTGGCAGCAGAACTGAAATACCCCGGCTGTGGATGCAGCTGTAACTGCTGCAATAACTGCGGATGCAATAATTGTGGATGCGGCAACTGCGGTTCCAACAACTGTGGCTGCAACAACTGCGGATGTGACAATGGCGACGCTTCCATGGGCGCACCCATTGCCGTTAATGTCACATTGGGTCTGTTCACCATCATCAAACTGTTCCGTACCGTAAATATGCTGGTACACAGCTTTGGCAACTGCGTGCCCGAACCTTGCAGCATTTCCACAAACGGAGATGTAGATCCTTGCCGCAACTTCGACCGGGTACCTTTCCCTCTGGATCTGTTCTCTCCTTCCACACAGCCCCGCTCCTGCTGCGGTTTCGGTGACACATACGGCTCCGCAAGCTGTCGGGAAGAATGCAGCTGCAATGACAGCTGTGATTCCGGCTGTGGCTCCAACTCCCGCAGTGGCTGTGGCAATTCCTGCGGTAACAGCTGCGGCTCTAACTCCTGCGGCTCCAATTCCTGCGGCAGCAACCGCAACTCCAATTCCTGCGGCAACAGCAATAACTGCTGCAGAAGATAACACACATCCACACAATAAAACCTCCCCCTCATTGATATCATAATCAAAACCACCCGTTAAACGGGTGGTTTGATCAGACCCTATAAGGGTCTATCTCTTGTGGTAGCCCCCTAA
>ENA-OPBG01000301-OPBG01000301.1-human-gut-metagenome-genome-assembly--contig:-NODE-301-length-42501-cov-6.440560_pt1 | contig 42501 bp, 52 predicted proteins | sample MGYA00241065_ERZ501446 | MGnify/ENA primary metagenome ERZ501446 (study PRJEB25962, sample SAMEA2042632) | human gut metagenome | biome: human gut; feature: human-associated habitat; material: faeces...
TAGAGCAGCCAATTGTTTTATTAATTAATTCTTCTTGATTTTCAGTTGGATACATCCTAAATACATAGCCTTTTAATATTTGCATGCCATCACCTCTTATCATTGTTGCAATCAATATATCATGAATAGTGACATTTGTAAATAACTTTTTGCAAACTTTTGCCTTTTACAAAGCAAATTCCTAGTAAATGAAAAAAAAACTGATTTTCTAAAAAATATTGCACAAAAGTATATAGAAAAGACAATATCATTGGTGGTATCTTTAATCTTTTCTATATGTCTGAAAAAGAGATGCAAGAAAAAATTGGAATTTCTAAAGATCAAATCAATGTTATAAATAACTTGCGTGAAGCAAAAGAATATATCCAAAAACATCATCTTTTATAAAATGACATAACATATATCTTCGGTATTGAAGGACTAGATTATTTAGAAAATATTAAGATAATATAAAATAGCCAAGCTCATAACTTGACTATTTTTCTTGTTTTACTAAACCTTTATAAAAATTAAATCTCTTAATAGCTTCTTCCTTATTAATCTGAAGCATCTCATCCGCATTCTCTGGATTAACTGTTTTAAGCATGCTATATCTCGTTTGATTATTTAAAAATTCATCATATAAACTAAAATCAGGATTTGGACTATCTAAACTAAATTCATCTTTAGAACCATCATATCTAAATATTGGGAAATACCCACATTTGGTAGCTAAAGCCTCTTCTTCGACTGAACAGCCCATACCCGCTTTAATACCATGAGATATACAAGGACAGTAAGCAATTATAATTGATGGTCCTTCATGTTTAATTGCTTCGTTAAACGCTTTAATCGTCTGCATCATATTTGCCCCAAGTGACACCTGAGCCACATAAGCATTTGGATAAGCCATCGCAATTCTAGCTAAATCCTTCTTATAATTTTTCTTACCAGAAGCCGCAAACTCAGCCACCATTCCTTCTGGAGTTGCCTTAGATGCTTGACCCCCCGTATTAGAATAAACTTCTGTATTTAAAACTAAAATATTTATATTAGCTCCACTAGATAAAACATGATCAATTCCACCAAAGCCAATATCATATGCCCAGCCATCACCACCGACAGCCCACACATTTTTAGCTATAATATAATTTTTAAGTTCTTTTAATCTAGGATGCTTCTCATAATCTATCTTTTCATAAACATCTTTAGTTATATTATAATCATTACTATTTTGAAGCCATTTATCAAATAACTCATCTTTATGTTTTAACATGTATTCCCTAACCATATTTTTACCATATTCAAAGCCCATCAAAATTCCATAACCAAATTCCGCATTGTCTTCAAACAAACTGTTAATCCAAGGCACACTATATGGTGCATTAGGTAGTTCTCCTCCATAAATAGATGAACAACCAGTCGCATTCGCAATCATTAAATTATCATCAGAAAGTTGCGTTAATAATTTAATATAAGCTGTTTCTCCACATCCCGCACAAGCTCCGTGAAAAGCAAACTTAGGTTTTTGTAATTGACTACCTTTAATCGTTTCCTTTTTAAAATTATCTTTCTCTTTAACATTTTCTACTAAATAATCAAACACCCTATTATTCTTACTATCCTTAAGTTTTTCAAAGGCTAAAGCCTTATTGCCCCGCATACCTGGGCAGGTATTTATACATACCCCACAACCAGTACAGTTTTTAGCCGAAATAGCAATCACATAATAATGATTAGGAGCCCCAAGTGCCGGCTTACATCTTTCCTTAACATAGTCAGGTGCTTTCTCATACTCTTCTTCATTAAGTAAAAATGGTCTAATAACTCCATGTGGACAAACGAGTGAACACATCGCACACTGTATACAATTTTCTTTAATCCACCTAGGAACAAATTCTGAAATATTCTGCATCTCCGGCTCTGTATGCTCAAAAGAACCATCCTCAAAGCCTTCGAAAGCGGATACCTTTAAACCATTTCCTTTTCTATGAGCTAAAGCTTCATAAATAGTTTTACTAGGAAATTCCAAATCTTCTTCCATTTCATCTAATACTATTTCTTTTAAACTAACATCATTTAAAGCTAAAATATTATTTTCTGCAACCTCTTTACTCTTAACTCCAAACTTACGCATAACATAATCTTCGAGTTCCTTAGTTGCTTTATCTTCATCAACTAAACTGATTAACTTGAAAATAGCTTTCTCCATAATCATACTTATTTTCATGCCTAAATTGTGTTTTCTCGCAATCTCATCCGCATCAACTACATAAACCTTAATATTTTTCTCTTTCAAAAATCTCTTATAAGGATTTAAAGCATCTAATAAATCATTTTCAGACATACTTGTATTAATTAATAATGTGCCATTAGTAGATAGACTAGTAATCGCATCGAAAACTGATAAATAAGTATCCTTCGAAATAACTACAAGCTTAGGGTTATGCACAAAATAAGTTGAACGAATCGGCTTATCAGAAAATCGCAAATGACTACATGTCACCCCACCAGATTTTTTAGAATCATATTCAAAATATCCTTGAACATATTTATCACTATCACCAATAATACTAAGTAATGATTTGCTGCAGCTCACCATACCATCACTACCATAACCATAAATCAAAACCTCAGTATTATCCGTTACATTAATATCTTCATAATCTAAAGACAAATTAGTCACATCATCATCAATACCAATTGTAAATTCATCTTTCGGATCATCTAACATATCATAGATAGCTTTAATCATGCCAGGTGTCACATCTTTACTAGAAAGTCCGTAACGGCCATGACAAATAACTAAATCCTTATCCTTTAAACTACTTGTAATATCTAAATATAAAGGTTCTCCTTCACTGCCAGCCTCTTTAGTTCTATCTAAAACAGCTATTTTCTTAACACTATTAGGAAGTACATCTAATAAATACTTATCACTAAATGGTCTATATAAATGAACCTCAATCAAACCGATGTCGCCATTTAAATAATCAATCGTCTCATTAATCGTCTCACAAACAGAGCCCATTGCCACAATCACCTTTGTAGCTTTTGGATTACCATAATAATTAAATGGTTTATAATCTATTCCTGTAAGCTTACCAACCTTACTCATATATTCATTTACGATATCTGGCACTCTATCATAAAATTTATTTCGAGCTTCTGTTTCTTGGAAATAAATATCACCATTTTGATTAGTACCTCTTGTAACTGGTTTTTCATTATTTAAAGCTCTACTTCTAAACTTTTCTAACTTATCATATGGTATTAATTTCTTAACTTCTTCATCTTCCAATATATTAATCTTATTAAGTTCATGACTAGTTCTAAAACCATCAAAAAAATGCATAAACGGTAAAGAGGCCTCTAAACTAGACAAATGACTTACCAAAGCTAAGTTGTAAGCATCTTGAACTGAAGAAGAAGCTATCATACAAAAACCAGTACTTCTTGTCGCATATACATCTTGATGATCACCAAAAATACTAAGCGCATGCGTGGCCAAAGAACGCGCAGCCACATGCATCGTACAAGGTAACATCTCACCTGCAATCTTATACATATTTGGTATCATTAAAAGTAATCCTTGACTAGCCGTATAAGTCGAAGCTAAAACACTAGATTGCAAAATACCATGAACTAAACCAATAGCTCCCGCCTCACTTTGCATCTCTATAACTTTTGGTACTTCACCAAATATATTTTTCTTACCTTCAAAAGACCATCTATCTATTAACTCTGGCATTGGACTAGACGGAGTAATCGGATAAATACCCGCTACCTCCGTAAATAAATACGAAGCTCGCACGCAAGCTTCATTACCATCACAAGTTATCTTTTTCATATAATTTGCCTCCTACCTATGACAAGATTCATCTTCATTACCATAAACAACTGTATAATCAAAATCCGTACCGTTAGTCGTTGTCACCCTAACCGATACTCCACTAGACGATGAAACATAAGACTTATCGGTCATTGGATTAATTAAATCTTTTTCAATATATCCAGAATCAATCACTTGACCGTTAATCGTTCCCCCATTTTGAAGCACACTAACCGGTATTGTCACCGAAGAACTAGATGATGTTGGAAGTAAATTAGGGTAATCAATCATCACCATTTTAGCCCCTTCAGTCAAATTTTTTTCTTGAACAAGGCAACTATCATATCTACTACTTTTTAAACTATTATCAATAGCTGTCACGGCAACCAAACCTAAAATACTTAAAACAACTATAACTCCAAGTAATTCAGCTAAAGTAAAACCGTTTCTTAAACTTTTCTTTAATTTATAAACCTGACTTTGATAATTATCCGCATCAGTAATAAATGAACCCGCTACCACCACATCTGCTTTTTTAACCATTCTAATTGTATTATCATTAATACCACCGTCTACCTCAATTATATAAGGTAAACTATTTTCATCACGGTATTCTATTAATTTATCAATCTTATCAGTTATATCGATAAATGGTTGTCCACCAGCTCCCGCTTTCACACTCATCACTAATACCATATCTACATCGTTCAAATATGGCATAACTTTATTAACTTCCGTATCTGGATTAATAGCTATTCCCGCTTTAATTCCTTTACCATGAATATAATCTATAATCTCAGAAACTTTATCTGTACTTTCTAAATGAAATGTAATATAACTAGGTTTTAAACCAATTACCTCATCGATGTATTTCATATTATCCACGGCCATCAAATGCACATCAAGTGGTTTTTTTAATTTAGATAAATCTTCTTTCATTTTATTAATCGGAAGTGTTGGTCTTTCGGTAAACCTGCCATCCATGACATCATAGTGAATATAATCACACACACTGTCAAGTGCTTTTATTTTATCAAAGTCACTTTGAACTTTTAAAAACGAACCAGCTATTTTTACCATTAATAATCACCTCATTTTAAGAAATTTATATAATTATCATATCTACTTTTCAAAATAGTTCCGTCAAGTACTTTTTCTTTTACCTTACATTTTTTCTCATGAATATGAAAACAATCTCTAAACTGACACTCATCTCGGTAAATATTAAATTCGATAAAATTATCCCTAATATCACCTTTATCCATGCCAGTAAATTCCAAAGCTGAAAATCCCGGAGTATCAGCCACTAAGCCACCGCATAAAGCAATAAGCTCTGTATGTCTAGTTGTATGTTTTCCTCTATTTAAAGCTAGTGATATCTCACCAGTTTTCAAATTCAAATTAGGATTAATCCTATTTAATAAAGTTGACTTTCCAGCTCCACTTTGACCAGTAAACACGCATACTTTACCACTAAATATTTTTTTAACAGCTTCTATATCATCATTAATATAAACTTCATAACCAATTTTCTTATAATAATCTATTACCGGATTAATTAAATTAATCTCATCTTCATTAAGCAAATCATATTTCGTAAAAATTATTACCGGTTTAACTCTATTATATTCACATATAACTAAGAACTTGTCCAAAAGATTAGAAGAAAAATCCGGCTTTTTTAAACTAGTAATAATTACGGCCATATCGACATTCGCAATCGCTGGACGAGTAAGTTCATTCTTTCTCGGTAAAACTTCTAAAATATATTTATTATCTTCATCAAATATAACTTCGTCACCAACTAATGGTGAAAGGCCCATATTTCTAAACTTTCCGCGGGCCTTACACACATATTCTTTTTCTGAAGTTTTAACTGTATAATCATTACTAATTAACTTTACTATCTTTCCCTGCATTACATATCTCCAGTATCACTAGGTTCTGTCGCATCTTGTAATTCTGGATTCTTAACAACTTTAATTCTTAAATTATCTCCACTGTTAATTCGGCTTCCAGCTCCCATATTTTGATACGTAACTACACCTTCACTCTTTGTCATATCTTCAATATAAGTTACATTTAAAGTTATACCATTTTCATCACAGAACTTCTTAACATCATCTTCTGTATAAGTTCCATCGGTAAAATTAGGATAAGTCTTATAAATATTAGGAATTGTTAAAGTAATTGTATCACCATCGCCAAGTTTAGTTCCAGGCTCTACATCTTGATCAATTATTGTATTTTCTTTAACTCCATCCCCACTTGCGACATCTCTTTCTTCTGTCACAACTCTAATACCAGCATCCTCTAACTCTCTCTTAACATCATCGACATCTTCACCAGTATAATCTTCAATTTCAATTTTTTCAGAACCTGTCGATACAATAAGCGTTACTTTAGTTCCTTCTTTTACACTTTCACCAATTTCTGGATCAGTTCCAATAACCTTACCTTCATCGACATCGTCACTAGCTTCTTCCTTAGTTTTCTTTTCTACCTCTAATCCATCATCTTCTAAAGCGTTCTGTGCTTGTTCAACTGTCATACCTTGAACATCAGGAATCTCGACATCAGAACCAGATGAAATTCTTGGCCATAAAATAAATACAAACAATAAAGCTGCAATTAAAACTCCAACGATTGTTCCTAAAATAATCAAAGCTTTATTCATTCTTTTATCTTTTTTAGTTTCCTCATTTTCCGCATTTCTAGCTACTCTTCCACCTCTAGGTAGTGGTTTATCATCATCATCAAAACCTTTTTCTGGATATTTATAAACAACTTTAGGTTCATTAAACCTTTCTTTATCTAAAGCTGTTTCTAAATCCTCATGCATCTCCCACGCTGATTCATAACGGTTCCTAGGATTTTTAGCTGATGCTCTTAGAATGATATTTTCGATAGATTGTGGCATTTCTGGATCATATTCACAAATACTCGGAATCGGTTCATTCATATGTTTAATAGCCACTTCAACTGGATTATCACCTTTAAAAGGTACATGACCAGTTACAAGTTCATACATTAAAATACCTAATGAATAAATATCACTTTTGATAGTTGCTGCCCCACCATTTGCTTGCTCAGGCGGTATATAATAAACAGTTCCCATTACACTATTTGTTTGGGTAAATTCACCCGCATTTAAAGCTACCGCAATACCAAAGTCCATTATTTTAACTCGTCCATCTTCTAAAATAATGACATTTTGTGGTTTAATATCGCGGTGAATAATATAACTCTCATGTGCATGCGCTACCGCACTAGTAAGTTGAAGCATTATATCAACTACTTCTGGTAAAGTTAAACTACCTCTTTTCTTAATTAATTGTTTTAAAGTAAATCCTTGAACATATTCCATTACAATAAAATATTTTCCGTCATCTTCGCCAACGTCATAAACCTCGACAATATTAGGGTCATTTAAAGAACTAGCTGAAATAGCTTCTCTTTGAAAACGTCTTACAAACTTTTCATCCTCAGCTAAATCTCCTCTTAAAATTTTAACCGCTACTTTTCTGTCTAAAATAGTATCTTGGGCGAGATAGACATTCGCCATTCCACCTTCACCGATAGATCTAATGATTTCATAACGATCATTAATAAGTTGTCCCCTTGTTATCATTTATTTTCCTCCTTCTGTAAATAAGCTACTGAAATGTTATCTGTTCCTCCACGGTTGTTTGCTTTATTAATTAATTTTTGTACTTTTGCATCGATATCTATATCACTATTTAAAACATTTTCGATTTGTGTATCATCAAGCATATTAGTAAGTCCATCACTGCAAAGTAATATCGCATTTACATCTCGCTCGACATCAAAGACATCCATTTCAACTGATATATTAGCTCCAAGTGCCCTCATCAAAACATTTTTTCTCGGATGATCTTTGGCTTCTTCTTCTGTAATTTCTCCAGATTTTACAAGTAAATTGACCAAAGTATGATCATTAGTTATTTTATATAATTTTTTATTTTTAATTACAAAACCTGAAGAATCACCGATATTTCCAAATAGCAAAAACTCATCAGTTAAAAGGGCCATAACTATTGTCGTTCCCATTCCTAAACTCTCAGGATTCTCTTCAGTATATCTATAAAGAAGCATATTAGCTTCACTAACTATTTCCTTTAAAAAATTAATCGCATCCTCTTTATTTCCTACACTAGATGTATCGATAAACCTTTTACCAATATGGGTTATTGCAATCGATGAAGCAATTTCTCCACCCTTGTGACCGCCCATACCATCAGCTACCGCCATAAGTATTTCACCAGAATTGTTTTTAACAATTGTTACACTATCTTCATTATGATCTCTGACTTGGCCAGGATCGGTTAAATATGAAAATTCCATTATTTTCCCTCCTCAAAGTTACTACGTAATTGCCCGCAAGCGGCACTTACTTCACTACCGAATTCCTTGCGCACCGTCACATTTATCTTATTCTTCTTAAGTATATCATAAAAATGCATTATTTGACCTCTATCAGTTTTCTTAAACTCTATATGACTCGTTTCATTATAAGGAATTAAATTGACATAAGCCACCATACCTTTAAGTAAATGGGCAAGTTCTAAAGCACATTCATCACTGTCATTAACTCCTTTAAGCATAATATATTCAAAAGTCACCTTTCTATTATTTTCCTTTAAATAATCTTTAACAGCGGTCATCACTTCTTTTAAAGGATATACTTTATTTATTTTCATAAGTTTATTCCTAATCTCATCATTAGGGGCGTGCAAACTAATAGCTAAATTAACTTGTCTCTTTTCTTTCGTAAACTCTCTAATCTTAGGTACAATTCCACAAGTCGAAACCGTTATATGTCTTGCCCCAATCGCAATGCCATAATCACTATTCATAATATCGATAAACTTCATAACATTATCGTAATTGTCAAAGGGTTCACCTATTCCCATTAAAACCACATGGGAAATTCTTAAATTCAAATCTTCTTCGACAATTAATATTTGGCTTACCATCTCATGCACTTCTAAGTTGCGCTGCTTCTTAAGTCTTCCACTTTCACAAAAAGCACAACCCATATTACAGCCAACTTGCGTCGACACACATAAACTATTGCCGTAATCATGATTCATAAGTACCGCTTCAACCTTATTGCCATCATCTAGTTCAAATAAATACTTATGAACATCTTTACCGTTTTGGACTTTCAAAACCTTTAACTGTTCTATAACAAAATCTTCTTTTAATTTTTCTATAACTGACTTCTTAACATTAGTCATCTCATCGAATGAATTAACCCTTTTTTTATAAAGCCAATCGTAAACTTGAATAGCTTTAAACTTTTTCTCACCTATTTTTAAAAAATAGTCTTCCAAATCTTTAAGGGTCATACCATATATGTTCATATTGACCACCTTACCTTTAATTATACCAAATTCAAAAAAAAAATAATAGAATTCCTTATATTTTTGTTATAAGTTCTATTACTTTTTAATTTAAATTTCATATATTTGACATAATATTTACCTATTTTATATAAAATTCATTACAATACAAATAACAAAGAAAGCCACACCTAAAATAGCAGTCAATCTAGTAATGAATAACTCGCCGCCTCTTTCCTTACGATTGGCGAAAAGTTCATCATTACCACCCATAATATTACTATCAGGGCTAACTGCTTTACCACTTTGTAAAAGGACAATTGCAATTAATAAAATAGATACAATAATTAAAAGTATTTCCATAGTATCCCTCCGACTTCTAATAATTTAACATAAAACCAAAGAAAAATCAACCTTCTTATTCATTATATGGTTGATTATTCTAATTTTTCTTAATATGAATTAATCCCTTGTTAACTTCCTCCAAAGCTCTTCCAATATTTTTAGAAGATTTATATTCATTTTCTTTCATTTGATAATAACCTGTTTCATCCATTTCCTTAGCTCTTCTAGAAGCAATATTAACAAGTAAATATTTTGATTCAATTTTTTGAAGTAATGCATCGATTGATGGATATATCATAACCATACCTCCTATAAATCAACTATATACCAAAACTTTATAAATTACAACTAAACAGCGTAAATTTGACATTATTTAACACTATTCCTAAGTCCTTTTAAAACTGCAAACATCGCATAAGTATCTTGCTGACAATACTCTACTAACTTCTGATATTTGTGTTTATAATCTAAAGGTAGTAACTTAGGAAAAGATGCATAAGTAACCATAGCCTCTACCCCATTACCTACTTCCATTCCCTTATATGTCAAATCAGAAAACAAAGGCAAAACTTTTTTAATCGAAAATGATCCATCCATATCTGGATGATAATAATTAAACATTTTAGCCTCTTCCTTAGAGTAACCTAACTCCTCATATAAAGAAGATTTAGTTTTAACAACATTCATTAAATCAAAAACATTATCCCTAATTTTAAGTAATTTTTCTCTATATTCTGGGAAAATATAAGCAAGTTCTTTTAACCTCGTTTTTTCAAACGAATCATTATAAACTAAAACCATCTTATCGTCGGGTATTAACTCACACATATAACGAATTAAATCCAATCTATGATCATCGTGATCGGGTGCGAGATAGCCAAAATGATCTTTCTCTTTATCACATACCCCAGGTTCTCTTTCAATATGTAATGAAAACTGAAAAACTGATTGAGTATAAGGTCTTTCTCCTTTATATCTAGGAAGCGGACAAGGAAATGTTTCGAAATCTAAATGATAAAGTGGATAAGTAATCTGTTTAATTCCATCTTTAATCTTTTTTTCATTTATATAAGGTTTACCACTAATTACTGCATCCTTTTGAATTTTATTTTTTTCCCTATTAAGCATATCATCAGGTATATCTAACATACCTACCTTACCATTATTAATCAAATCAAATGTATTATATTTAACTTTTCCTTTTTTAAACCCATGATGATTATCGATATAACAAAGTATTGAGTGTTTTTCCGGCAAAACATCAAAACAAAGTGGACAAAACTTACACTTAACTGTTTTTTTATACTCACAGTACTCTCCAAGTAATACTCTAGAACCATTTAAATCATCGATATATCCTTTAATTTTCTTACTATCCAAATATATCTTATCCACCATATCAGAGGTAATACTAGTAACATCAATATATGAAATAATGTCTTCACCGTTTACCTCATCATAAATAGCTTCCCCATTTTCATACTTGCCATCAAATACATAATTACTGTTTAAAACCGCCAAATAATATTTCACACTCTTCTTTTCATGATGTTCTTTCATATCGTTTTCAATAATAAATCTTTGAACCGCAATATCGTAAATATAGTGACCAGGACCTGTATACTTATTAAATAACTTAGCCCGTTCTCTTTCATAAACCTTTAAAGGCATATAATTTTCTATATTCAAATTCAAATCCTCAAGTAAATAGTAAATTCCATCTTTCCCTTTTTGAAATATCGAATGTTCCTTACTACCTAAATCTAAATATTTTTTAGTCGTCGTCGCTTTAACCTCAATAATATTAATTTCATTTTCACTTTCATTATAAATATCGACATAACATAAATACCTTATATTATCAACAACCGCATCAAAACTTTCTTGGTTATAAGTACTCTTAGAAAACTTAAAACTACCTTTAAAATATTTAGGCGCGAGTTCTCCAGCCAAAATTTCAACTTTATTATAATATGGCATCATCGTTTCTAAGTGCTCATTCTTAATATCTATTAAATCAACCCCATCCTCATCAAACATACCACCAAGTAATTCAGTAATGTGCTCCGCCTCCTCTTCTTTTTTATAATCTTCTATGGAAATCATACTATCTAATTTTTCTTTTTTAAGATCGTCCAAAGCCACATATCTTGGGCATCTCACATAATTTATAAACTTTGTCTTAGTTATTGCCATAATATCACCTAATTAAATTATACATCCATTCACAGTTTTCTAAAAGAAAAAAAGTACCTAAAATTAAGTACTTTCTAAAATTAAGCTAATTTCTTTTTAGCAATTATTGCAACTACTGCACTAGCAGCTAATACACTAACAGCAATCATAATTCCATCTGAAGTTTTTGGATTTTCTACTTCATCTTTAACTTCTTCTTTATCTTCATCCTTTGTATCTTCAGTAGGTTCAACTACATTTTTAACTAAAGCATAACCATAAGCAAAATCACTACTTACTGCATCACCTGAAATTGATGTGTGTTTTTTATCATTTTCGCTTAATGCATAAGTAAACTCGTCAGTATCTGCTTGAGCAACAACTAAATTATCTTTAACATCTGTAATAGCAGAATATACATTAGCATGCTCAAACATATTTACTTTTACTTGTAGACCACTTTCTCCATATAAAGAAATATTTCCATATAAATTAGTTACACCTGTTCCTGTATAAGTAGAAGCTTTTCTAACTTCTAAATTACCAGCAATATTAACTGTACCATTATTTGTAAATGTTGTAGGTGTTACAGTAGTTAAAGCAATATTACCATATAAATTGAAAGTAGAACCCTCATTAACTACCATATTAATTGGTAAATTAACTCCACCATAAGACACAAACATTAAGTTTTTCATATGCCTAGTCTCAGCAGTACCATCAACAGTCATCGTAATACCATTTCCATCTTTAGAAACAGTAACTTTTCCTTCAGTAATGTTGATGTAACCATCTTCACTAATTAAATCATAACCAAATGCTGTAAATGTATCTCCAGCTTTAAATTCCTGTGGAGATCCACCTAATATAGCTGTTGCCGTTTCATCATCATACTCTTCCGCATGTACACCTCCAAAAGGCATCAAACAAAGTCCAAAAAACAAAACTCCTAAAAATACTCCTAACTTTTTCATACTCGTCCTCCCTCTAGGCACCCTATCTTGCCAATTACATTATATCAAATTTAAAATTATCACACAACTTTCTTACAAAAAAGCAAATAAAAAGTACTTATCAAAAGTACTCTTTACGTAAACTAAGCTAATTTCTTTTTAGCAATTATTGCAACTACTGCACTAGCAGCTAACGCACCAACCGCAATCATAATTCCATCTGAAGTTTTTGGGTTTTCTACTTCATCTTTAACTTCTTCTTTATCTTCTTTAGGATCTTCAGTTTCTACTGGTTCTTCTGGTGTTACTTCTTCAGGTCTAAAATCAGACGCATCTAACTCAGTATATTTTTCTCCTTCTGGTAAATTATTCTCATTTAAGAACAATTGTATTTGCGCAGGTTTGTTTTCCTCTTTGTTATAACTAACCGCAGCTTTTACACCATTATATTCAACATTCATTTCTTCTACTTCTTCAGTAGTTAAATTATCTGTCCAAAGTGTTGGTGTAGTTTCAGTTTCACTATCATTTACTAAAGTCACATTATTCATTGTAAGTGATGGTACTGATAATGTTTGAGAAGCTCCTTTAGTAAGCTCAATTCCACCATAACCATTTCCAGAAACATCGATTTTACCTTCTAAAACAACATTAGCTCCATTAATACCAAGACCTACATTACCACCTGTTAATGTAATATTTTTAATAGTTACATTGGCATCATAAGCTTGAATTACATATACACCACCATTATAAGGATATGCCGCATCGCTACCCCACTGTTTATTATCTGTAACTCCACCTTTAAATGTTCCTGCATATATAATCTTATAACCATTTCCATCGATAACTTTATCAGATGTTACGTTAATCTTATGAGTAGTTTTAATATCATTCATTAATTTAACTTCTGTTACCTCACTACCTTCAAGATATTTGTATAAATCCTCCTCATTATCAACTTCTACAGGTTCAGCTGCACGTACACCCATAAAAGGTACTACCATAAATGCACATACAAATAAACCCAAAAATATTTTTAATTTTTTCATTTTTCTCTCTCCTTTCAACTAAATTATATCAAATTTCAAAATATCAAACAATAAAAAGAACACAATTATGTATGTTTTGTGAAAAGAAATGTAAAGAGGTTTCAAAATGTGCTATAATTATTGAAGTTAGGAGTGTCAATATGTATAAAAATGGTAGAATTACTAGAGCAGAATATCGTAAACGTAAGCAAAGGAAAAAAATCAAATGGACCACCATATTAATCACTAGTATTGTAATTGCAGTAGTCTGCATTATCAACATTTTTTTATGGAATCATGATAATCAAAAACTAGATAAAATAAATGACGATATCGACACCGATAAAATTGTCAATGAAAGTCAAAGTGATACTGCCGAAAACATCAATCCCCCAGAAAATAAATCCGATGACTACTGGAATTACATTAAAATGGATATGATGAGTGTCAATTTTGATGAATTAAAAAAGAAAAATAACGATACCGTCGGTTTTATCAAAGTAAACGGCACTAATGTTAATTATCCAATTGTTCAAACAACGGATAACTCATACTATTTAAAACATGCCTTTGACAAATCACAAAATTCCGCCGGATGGGTTTTCGCTGATTACCGAAATGACATGGTAAACTTTGATAAAAACACCGTAATTTATGGTCATAGTCGTTCAAATCAAACAGTTTTTGGTAGTCTTAAAAAAGTATTAAATAAATCTTGGTATGGCAATAAAGATAACCATGTAATAAAACTATCTACTCCAACCGAAAACACCTTATGGCAGATTGTTAGTATTTACACTATTAAACCAGAAAGTTATTACATCACCACTAAATTTTCAGACAAACAGTTTAAAGAATTTATCAAAACAATTAAAAACCGAAGCGAAATTGATTTCAGTGGAACATTAAATGAAAATGATAAAATTTTAACCTTGTCAACATGTGAAGATGTGGCTGGAACTACTAGATTAGTCATACATGCCAAACTTATTAAATCAGACAAAAGATAAACCCTTTAAGGTAAATCCTTAAAGGGTTTTTAAGCTTGCTTATAATTAATTATTACTGACATATCCTTACGTACAGATTCTTCACTCTTAGTAGCATTGTTATTATACATAACTGTCACTGTCATGTGTGTTGATTCACCAGCATCTAACTTATCACCAACACTAATTCCTCCAACAGAATATAGTATTTGATCACCTGGTTGACTAGTTGGTACCACAAAAATACTATCGACTTCAACATTTAAACTTCCACTGTTTTTTATTGTTAAGTCATAAACAATACTATCACCAGGGCCTGTTAAAGAAACATAGAAATTAGCCTTCGTACTAGTAAAATCATGGCCACTAATTTCTTTGGCCTCACCAGTTACATCAGCTATTTCCATATCTGTAAAACCAATATTCCATGCGCCATCATCAACTTGTCTAACATTAAAAGCAAGTGGCTGGGCAAAAGTCGCATACCACATAATTAAAAAAGCTCCAATAGCTACTAAAGCAATAACTATTTTATTAGAAGATTGTTTCGACATTTTAATATGACGATCTTTCGCATCAGTTATCTCATCTGCATGCGGTTCCCATAATTTTAAAACTTCCACATCTTCTTTTTCTTTAGTTTCTTTTTTAACAGTATTATCATTTTTTAGATTGTTATTATCCATAGATATCATTCCTTACTGTTTATTCTAAATTTAGTATATCACAAACCATTATTTTAAGCAATAATATAAATTTCATATTTATTTTAATCAGACATACACTTTACTAAAAGGAGGGTATATGAAATACTTAAAAAAATTATTTAAAAATTTATTATATACTTTTTTATTCTTTGTTATTTTTTCGTTATTATTAACCACAAGTGGCTACTTTAATATCATAAATTATCAAACCCTAGTTATCGGAAAAATAATCATTCCAATCCTTTCGTTAGGCTTTAGCGGACTGCTGATGGGTAAAAAAGCCTCTAAAAACGGATGGCTTGAAGGTCTAAAAATCAGTTTAATTATTATTGGGCTTTTAATAATATTTACTACTATAATTGGCGAATTTTCTCCAAAAAAACTCACATTCTTCTTAATTTTAATAATGGCCGGTATCTTTGGCAGCATACTTGGTATAAACACAAAAAATACTTAAGTTAATCACCTAAGTATCTTTTTAAAAACTCTTCTTTATATTCTAAAAACCTATCTTCCTTAATCGCTTCTCTCATCTGTTCCATCATTCTAATTAAAAATCGAATATTATGAATAGATAAAAGTCGTCCACCTAAACCTTCATTTGCCACAAATAGATGTCTAATATAAGCTTTAGTATAATGTTTACACGTATAACAATCACATTCATCAATCGGTGTAAAATCTTCTTTATATTTAGCATTTCTTAAATTGATCTTACCATGATAAGTAAAAGCATTCGCATGTCTTGCTATTCTTGTGGGTAAAACACAATCAAACATATCAACACCACGTTCTACACCTTCAAGTAAATCAGCAGGTTCTCCAACTCCCATTAAATAACGTGGTTTATCTTCCGGTAAATATTTAATAGCATCATCTATCATTTTATACATCGTTGGTTTATCTTCACCAACTGAAGTTCCACCAATTGAATAACCATCAAAGCCTAATTTAACAGTTTCTTCCGCACTTAACTTTCTTAAATCAGCATACTCCCCACCTTGAACAATACCAAATAATGATTGATTATCATTTTTAAAAGCTTCTTTTCCTCTTTTAGCCCACCTAAGTGTCCTCTCCGTACTTTGCTTCGCATATTCATAAGTAGCTGGATAAGGAATACATTCATCAAAACTCATTGCAATATCACTGTCTAACTTATTTTGAATTTCCATCGAAAGTTCAGGTGTTAAAAACAAAGGTCTTCCATCAATATGACTTTTAAAGTGTACACCTTCTTCAGTAATATCTTTTTCTTTATTTTTAGCCAAAGAAAAAACCTGAAACCCACCACTATCAGTTAAAATAGGACCATCGTAATTCATAAACTTATGAAGTCCACCAGCTTTAGCTACTATATCCTCACCTGGCCTAAGCCATAAATGATAAGTATTAGCTAAAATAACTGCACTATGAGCTTCTTTTAATTCTTCAGGTGTCAACATCTTAACATTAGCTAAAGTTCCAACCGGCATAAACATTGGTGTATCAAAAGTACCATGATTAGTAATTAACTTACCAAGACGTGCCTTACCATCGTTCTTTACTAATTCATACTTTATTTTCATTTATGTTTCTTCCTTTCTTTTAATTTAAAGCCTGATAAATAAACATCAAAATCATTACCTGATAATTTGTGATAACCATTTCGAAGTAAATCACCTAAGATTTCTTTTCCTTGTTCCGTTTTTTCTAAAACATTAGCTGGAAAATCCTCAAATAAAATAGGAGTTTCATTTAATTTAGGTAAAAACTGTGAATAAGTAGGATCGATTAAATAATCTGCCTCATTACCAGCAATCAAATAATAATGATCACATCCATCTCCTTCATTGATATTATACATATTCACTGGTATTTCCATCATCTCTAAATCTGCTTTAATATTATTAGCAAAATAATAACAAAGTCCATCAAGATTATCTACTTTCGGTTTTACTTCACTTAAATTTTTAAAAACTACAAACTTAATTTCTTCTTCCATATCTAATATATTACCTAAAAACAAAATAAAAATCAATGCTTACATATATTTTTGCATTGACTTCATCATTTGATTTACTTGTTTCTGGCTAGGTGTTCTTCCCATTCCAGACATCATTGCTTTAATCATTTTTTCATTAATAGGTGGATTTTCTTTAAGTTGTTTCTTCATGATTCTTTTAGCAATTAAAAATCCAATGATAATTCCAACTACTAAACCACCAACAACTTTTAATAAATCTAATAAAAATGCTCCAAAATCCATTTTATCTGCCTCCTATACAGATATTTTACTAAAAAAAGGTTATAATAGCAAGCAAAATCCAAAAGTTTTAAGCGTTTTCTACCACGTTCATATTATCATCTTGTGCATGATTTTGTACCGTCGCATTATCGAGTGCACTGATATAACTTACTCCTAAAATCATTACTACTAAAGCAATTACAGATTTACATTTTAAAAATTCCATATTTCATACCTCCCCTTTGTTATCTCAATCATAACACGAACAAAGTTTCGTGTCAATACCGTTTTCAAACAAATGTTTGACTTTTACAAAATGATATGTTAAAATGTGTATAGAATAAATTAGGAGGAAAAAAATGGAAAAATTAACTCGCCGTCAAACTGACGTTTTAAATTATGTTAAAACATATATCGTATCACACGGATATCCACCAACTGTTAGAGAAATTGGTAAAGCTCTAGATATATCTTCACCAGCGACAATCCATGCTCACTTATCAAATCTAGAAAAAAAAGGTTTCATTAAAAAAGAAGGTTCTAAAAATAGAGCCATCGAATTATTAGTTAAAAACGAATTTGAACCAGAAAATGAACTTGTAGCCGAAGTACCACTCCTTGGAAAAATCACAGCTGGCTCTCCAATTGAAGCCATTGAAATGCCAGACGAATACTTTGCTCTACCTAGTTATTTATTACCTAAAGGTAAAGAAGTATTTACCCTAAAAGTTGATGGTACTAGTATGATAAATGCCGGTATTTTAGATGGTGACATTGTCATTGTCGAAAGAAAAAACACCGCTAGAAACGGTGAAATAGTCGTTGCCATGACTGCCGAAAACGAAGTCACTTTAAAAACATTTTACAAAGAAAATGGTCACTTCCGTTTACAGCCAGAAAATGATACTATGGACCCAATCATTTTAAATGAAGTAACTATTTTAGGTAAAGCTATTGGTTTATATAGAAAAATATAACATACTAATTAAAGTATGTTATTTTATATAATAAGTACTAGACATTTTATAATTACCGTCTTCAAGTACTAAAGCTATTACATTACCACTGACATTTTCAAGAACCTCTTTCACTGATGCATCTTTCCAAGTTTTTCCATTATCTAAACTATATTTATAAGTATAGTTTTTTTCTTTATCAGTAGGATAAGTAATTGTAAGTTTTCCATCATAATTAAATTCAATACCACTGACAACTTTAATTAGTCTATTACGTGTCGTTTCATTACCCCTACTATCTCTAGCCGTGCACTTAATAACATAATCACCAGGTACCATTGTTAAAGTGTTTTCACATTCAAAACTAGCCCCACCTGCATTATCAGTTGCGATAACCCCATTTTCAACATCATAACTAGCCACTTCATCACTAGTTATAGTTACTGTATCTGGAACTGATAAATTAGGTACTTTATCATCAGTAACAATCACCACTCTTGTTACTGATTTATTTTCTCCGCCACTTGTCACTTCATATCTAACTGTATATGTTGATGATGTACTTGTCTCGATACGCGGAACCTGTGAATCATTTTGATAATAAGAAACTACAATATCATCAGAAATATTTTGACCATCAATAGAAGCTGTCGCTCCTTCTTCATTATATTCTCCATTAACCTCGACATAAGTTAAAAACTCACCATTAATGTTTAGTGTAAACCCATCATTTTTAACATTAGTATTTTGAATAATCTCTTCTGGTCTATTAATATAACTGACTGTTCTATTTATGGCAAACAAAATAATCAGTCCAATAATTACAATTGTTATAATACCAACAATTCGCGCTTTGCCATATCTTCTAATCATCTAATCAGCCCCTTATTTATCTATATTAGCAATTGTACAACTAGCAGCATCATTGATATTTTCATTAATAGTAACTTCTTTTGCATCAGCCTTTTTCACAACACACACACGGGCATCATTACTCCACAAAGCTAATGTCACTTTACCTTTCTCATCGATAGATAACTCCCCAGCATCCGGTAAAGTTCCTTTTGTTTTTAATAAATTTTTTTCACTATCTGAACTAGTTGCATAATTAATTGTCAAAGTTGTATCTCGATTTAAAGCTTGCTGCTCCGCTTGATAAGTTCCTGCAGCTAATACCAAACCATGAGCTGTATCTTTAAAAGCATTTTCTCTAGACGATTGAACAACATTTAAAACAATAGGCGTTGTAATTAAAGCTATAATCGCAATAATAACAATAACTGCAAGTAATTCAACTAAAGTAAAACCATTTTTATTTCTATTCATCTACCTGCACCTCATAATCAAATTCCATATCCGTTATTTTTTTAACACAAATTTTCGTTGTAAGTGGGAACGCTTCATCGGTTTTTGGATTTTTTATATCAAGAGGTAAATAACCACCCTTTTGTAATTCATCAATTGTTTTACAGTTAGAAACATTAATATCATCCGGCATTTCATCTAAGTGCTCAGTATAGTAATCTTGCGCACCTTTTTCTAACTGTTCAATTTGTGTTTGATATAAATCTTCCCGTCCTTGATTAAGCGATCTATTAATTGCTGGAACTGTAATCATTGCGATAATTCCGAGTATCGCAATAACTCCAAGTAATTCAGCTAAAGTAAAACCATTATCTCTCATATCATCACCTATAATAATTATACCAACATTTTAGTCATTTGAAAAATAAAAAGTAACTATTTTCATAATTACTTTACTCTTCAGCCTCAAAATCCTCTAAATTGCCATTCTCTGTCACAATTTTATTAACTTTCGTTTCAATATTTTTAAGCTCCGCATCACATTCTTTAACAAGTTTCATTGCTTCAGTATACTTATTAATTGATTCATCAAGTGATACCTCGCCATTTTCAAGAGTTGCAATAATTTCCTCTAACTCTTTTATTTTATCTTCAAATTTTTTCTCTTTTGCCATTATTTATCCTCCTCAATTTTACTAACCCTAGTCTCTAACATTCCATCATATAATTTAATCTTCAAAACATCATCTTTCTTAACTTCCTTCACACTTTTTAAAGCTTTATCATTCATATAAGTAATACTATATCCTCTTGATAAAATATTCAAAGGATTTAATAATTCAAGCTTATCGATAATATTTTTAAGACAAACGACATTATCTTTATATAATAACTTTGGATTTGTTAAAACATAGCTCTTTTTTATTTTTTCTAATTCATTTTTCATCTTATCAACTTTTCCCAGCATAAGTTCATTTAATTTAGTATTCATCAAATCTAAACTTTGTTTTCGATTTTCGAACATCACGCCAGGATTTTTAATTACAAATGAATTTTTAACTGAATCTAAATATAACTTCAAATAATTAACTTTTTTATAAATAGCTTCGTTAAGTCTAATTGAAAGTTGATCTATATGTTTTTTTAAATCACTCATATTAGGAACTGCTAGTTCCGCTGCCGCCGTTGGCGTTGGAGCTCTTAAATCAGCCACAAAATCAGCTATGGTAAAATCAACTTCATGACCTACCGCACTAATGACTGGAATCCTACAATCGTAAATAGCCCTAGCTACAATCTCTTCATTGAAAGGCCATAAGTCTTCAATTGAACCACCACCACGGCCGACAATTAAAACATCCAAATCATAATCTTCGGCTCTTTTAATATTTCTGACAATATCATCTTTCGCATTTTCACCTTGAACCAAAGTTGGAAACAAAATTGTTTCACAAATCGGAAATCTTCTTTTAATTGTTGTCATAATATCACGAATAGCCGCTCCTGTACTAGCTGTTACAATTCCTACTCTTTTTGGAATTCTTGGAATTGGTTTTTTATGTGCTTCATCAAATAAACCTTCAGCTTGTAACTTTTTCTTTAACTGTTCAAAAGCTATATACAAGTTTCCAACCCCATCTTCAAGCATCTCATCGACATAAATCTGATAACTTCCCATTGCTTCATATACACTAATTCTACCAGTTACCAAAACCTTCATGCCATCAGCTGGTTTAAATATAACTTTACTTGCATTGCTTCTAAACATAATTGCATTTATTTTACTATTTTCATCCTTTAAAGAAAAATAGAAATGTCCACTCGTATGTGCTTTAAAATTAGAAATCTCACCTTTTAAATAAACTGTTTGTAAATTCTCATCGATATCAAATTTAGCTTTTAAATAACGGGTAACCGCACTAACAGTTAAATACTTCTCGTTCACTCGTTCACCTTCTCATGGTAAACTTTGTCTAAAACTCCATTTATCATTTTTCTAACACTATCATCACTATATGATTTAGCAAGTTCAACCGCTTCGTTGATTGCCACCACATCTGGAGTATCAGTATATAGAAGTTCAAAAATTCCCATTCTAAGTATTGCCATATCTGTATTACCTAATCTATCGATAGTCCATCCATCTAAATATTTATTTGCGATATCATCTATCTCATTTTTATATGTCAAAACACCATAGACAATCTCCTTCACAAACTCATTATCTATTGGTGAAACTTCATTAATTACTTCATCTACATTGTAAGGTGTATGATTCTTATCATAAATTGTCATTTGATATAAAATTGTCATACATTTTCTTCTAAGTTCACTACGATTTTCTGCCATTTAAATCACCTTCATTAATTATAACACACATCATAGAAAAAAAGATATCTTTTTATTTCTTGTAAGGATATCTTTCTCTAATCTCGTCATTACTAATACCAAACTTTTTCAGAAAATTTTTATTATCTAATACTAAATAATTAAATGCCTTATGATTAATAGTTAATTTTTTATCAAGCATAAATCTCAATCTCGCATAAGACAAATTCACTCCCTGAATCAAATAAGAAGGCCTATTTAAAAGTTCTGACTCCAAATTAGCATCCTGTAAAATTCCTATTTTTTCATCTAAACTAATGCGAGAATAACTAAAAACAGTAGGTACTTTAACTGTAATTAATCTAGTTTCTTCTCTAGAATAACCCTTTTCCAAAAAGTAATTAATTTTTTCGATTATATTTTCCTCATTTAAAACATATATTATTGGATTAACTCCCGTAATATAATTGACTTCCTCTAAATTATAACCAAGTTCAAATAAAACCTCTCTTTTATTTTCCAAAGTTTCTATGTTCATTGCCATAATATTTGAACATTTTAAAATCATCTTACAAATTCTATCATAATCATATCCACATACCTTTAAATATTTTATCTTTTCTTCCAGCAGCGATATACTATGTGTATAAATTGATGGTGTATCTTTAGTTATTTTATTAATTTGTTTATCATTAAAACCCAAAGATTTAAAAAAATTTCTTTTTTCTTCTAGCTTATTTGAAGAAATGCTAAATAAACTAGATACTAAACTAGTCATACTATGAATTACATTTTTTGAATAACCATATTGTTCAAAAAAACTTATTTTATTTAAAATACTATCTTCACTTATTGTCAAAATTGATGGTAAAATTACCGACATATTAATAATCTCATCCATAGAATAGCCAAGATCACTTAAAAAACTTAATCTTTTATCTAAAGTATCATCCGGATAATTAAACAAAGTTGGATTCATCACCGTCATTCTAATAATTTGACTATCATTATAGTTGTGGCCTCGAAAATAATCAAAAATTCGAATAACTTTTTTTTCTAAAGTATCAAAATGTAATCGATTAACCGCATGACTATTTACAATTTTTTCTTCTTCACGTTCATCATAACCTAATTTTCTAAAAATATCCACTATATTTCCCTCTTTCGTAATTATAGAAAAAAAGCCTTAGTTTCACCAAGCTAATTTCTAAAAGAAAACACATACCAAATATGCACATAAATATATAAAATAATAAACAATACCCAACCAAGAACTGGAAAAATAGCACATACTAGCCAAGTATAAGGTAAAGTGTATATTTCTTTTCCAGGAACATTTAATTTTACACTCACTAAACAGGCTATTTTAATCGAAAAAACAAGTAACATAACCAAACCTGGAATAATACCTAAAACAAAACCTAATACCCAGTAATACCATCTATAGTACCATGCCTCTTTATCATATAAATCAAGTTTATAAGCTATATAAAATGTGAAAAGTCCTAAAGTCAAAATATTTAAAATCAAATAAATAGGCCAAGAAGTTTTTTTTAAAGTATTCATAAATATCATCCCCCCGCAGACAAAAAAAGATAATAAATTATCTTATTGGCAAGTTCCCTTGCCGGGTTCTGAACCTTCAACATACTCTTTATCAATAAGGCTGCAAGATGTTTTTGTAATCGAGTCCTGAAGATATCCCCCTAATAGTTTAACTAAACTAACGACAATCACACTGACTACCGCTATAATTAGTAGATATTCTACTAAGGCTTGACCTTTATTATTTAATTTCATAGCACCCTCCACAAAATTTTCATACCTTAAATCAATTATAATTTTTTTTTAGACAAAAATCAACCCTATTAGCAAAAAACAAACAAATTAAAGACAAATAAATGAAAATATGTTAATATTAAAATGGTGAAAAACATGAAAATAAAAGAAGCTAAAACATTTTTTCAAAGGCTAAAAGGCCTTATGTTTCAAACAAAAATCAATTACATTATGAAATTTAAAACTAATGGTATTCATACATTTTTTATGAAAATTCCAATTGACGTCGTTTTAACAGATAAAAATAATAAAATACTATATATATACAGAAATTTGAAACCAAATAAAATAATATTACCAAAAAAACATGTAAAATACACTTACGAGATGCCAGTTAACTACTTAAAAAATATTCAAATTAACGATAATTTTCCAACAAAAAAAACTTCAAATAAATGAAGTTTTTTATTCTGGGTAAACACTCACTTGTTTACGGTCACGTCCTAGACGTTCAAATTTAACACGTCCGGCAATTTTTGCAAATAAAGTATCATCTTTTCCGATTCCAACATTAACACCTGGATAAATTTTTGTTCCTCTTTGACGATATAAAATTGATCCACCTGTTACTACTTCGCCATCAGCAGCTTTAGCCCCTAATCTCTTAGACTCAGAATCACGTCCGTTTTTAGTTGAACCTTGTCCCTTTTTATGAGCGAATAATTGGATATCTAACTTTAATAATGCCATAAATTACACCTCCTCATTTACCTTTATATTTTTACTGTATTGTTTTTCCAAATCTTTTAATAAACTAATCATATTCAAAATAAGCACATCAGTCACATGATCATCTTTTAAAATATCGATAGAAAGTTCATCTTTCGAAACTTTGTAGTTAATCGCTTTCTCATCAATTCTTAAAATTCCGTTAATACTTGTCGTTACAATGGCACTCACTGCTGCACACACAATATCTTTTCCATACTCATCAAACATCGCATGACCACTTATTTTTATATGATTTTTCTTTATCTCGACTCTAATCATTATGCGGCTAACTTAGTAATCTCTAATTTAGTATATGGTTGACGATGACCTTGAGTACGACGATATTTTTTCTTTTGTTTATACTTATAAACTTTGATTTTTTTGTTTTTACCATGTTTTAAAACTTTAGCTTCAACTTTAGCTCCTTTAACATAAGGATTTCCGCAAACTCCACCAATCATTAAAACATGATCAAATGTAACTTTGCTATCAGCTTCAGCGTCTAGTTTTTCAACATATAAAACTGTACCTTCTTCAACGTAATATTGTTTTCCTCCAGTTTCAATAACTGCTTTCATACTTTTACCTCCTTTATAACTAAGACTCGCCATTAAGGTAAGGTTACCCTTTTTCAAAACCTTTTTTGTGCGGTTGTAGATGGAGATCTACACATTTACAAATTTTATCACACTTTCCCTTTAAAGTCAAACCTTTTTTTCAGCCTTTCCCTTTCCGAAATATATTTAAAACCATCAAAAAATAGATGTCTATAATCTCTTTTCATTTTAGTTACATCAAGCGAATTAACTTTTCTTGTTTTTTTAAAATGATAATTTTTTAAATATCTTTCTAATAAAAACCTATTGAATAAACTTTCATGGTTCTTAATTTCTGAAAAAATTCTCATTAGTAAAAAAATAATTATTAAACATAAAAGCAAATTAAAATCACTTTCAAGTACTAAAACACCAATTACAACAAATGAAATAACAATAATTAAAACATGACTTCTTTTAAAACTAACTATTTTGTTTAAAATTAAATTTAAAATTTTAGAGCCATCTAAAGGAAAAATTGGTAGTAAATTAAAACATAAAATAGAAGCGCTATAATATAAAACATCACTCGCATTAGTAAACTTATAAAGTAAAAAAGTAAACACTATTTGAAAAATTGGTCCCATGATTACAATCCATGCTTCTTCACTAATTTTTCTATTTAAATCCTCATTAAAAACTGTTAAAGCGCCGAATGGTAATATGATTACTTTATCTATTTTCCACTTGAATAAAATACCCATTAAAATATGTCCTAGTTCATGCACTATAATAATTAAACTAAATAAAATAAATCCTTTAAAATGACCAGTAATTACACTAATTAGTGCCGCCACATAATAAAAAAGGTGAACTTTAAATATATTTCTTATAATCTAAAATTTCTCCTTCTTTAGTAAATACTAAATACATCTTTTTACCACTCACCTCACCTAAAATATCTCCAGTTTTTAAATAATCATACATGCTTACCTTAATTTCCTTAATATTCGCATACCAAACTTCTACTCCATCACCTTGTTGAATAACAACTGTATTACCATATCCTTCTTTTTCCCCCGCAAACACAACTATACCACTTTTAATAACTGGTATTACATAATTTTCTGATACCGTGAGTTCTACCCCATCTTTATAAGCTTTACTATCCTCATATTCTATCCTAGTAGAAGATACAAGTGCCGTCTTATCTGTTCCCGTAAGTGGTAAGGATGAACCAAATAATTTTTCATAAGCCGCATTCACCTCAGCAAAACTAAAATGATTTTGAAAGACATATTTATATAAATTTTCTCTTAAACTAGGACTTGACTTTAAAGCAATTAAAACACCTAATAATAAAACCACACAAACTAAAAACTTACTAAATAGCTTACTAACTAAACTTACTTTTTTTATTCTTTTTTTCGTCATAAAATCACCTATTATACCTTATTTAATTATCTACATTTTTAGAACCTATTATAGGCATTTACATATATTACTTTAGGTGATTAAATATGAATATTTTAGAAATTTTAAACATAACTAAAGGCACTTTAATAAATAAACTAAATCTAAATTTAAATATTAATAAAATTAAAATAAATAGTAAAGAAATAAATAAAGGTGATTGTTATATTGCCCTAATCGGTAATACTGATGGCCATAAATACATTAAAAACGCCATTAAAAATGGAGCCTCTTTAATAATTGTCAGTAAAAAAGTATCGTATAATATTCCAACAATCCTAGTTCAAGACACCACTAAAACTTTAGGTCAGCTTGCTACTTTAATTAGAAATAAATATCATCCTAAAATTATTGCCATCACCGGTAGTGTTGGCAAAACAACCACTAGGCAGTTAATTTATACCATATTAAAAACTAAATATAAATGCCACCAAAGTCAAAAAAACTACAACAATCATATTGGTGTTCCTCTAACTATGTTTGATTTAAATAAAGATGATGAAATTGCCATCGTTGAAATGGGTATGAACCATTTAAATGAAATAAAATATTTATCTAAAATGGTCACTCCAGATATTGCTGTAATTACCAACATCGGTACTTCTCACATTGGTAATTTAGGTAGTAAAGAAAATATTTTAAAAGCCAAATTAGAAATCAAAGAAGGTTTACAAGGTCCATTATTTGTAAATGGCGACGATGAATTATTACAAAAAGAAAAAGCCTATAAAAGTGGTTTTAATAAAAATAATGGTCTTATTGCTTATAACTTAAAAACTTCACTTACCAACTCAACTTTTAATGTAAATATAAATAATAAAGAATATGAGATAAATATTAACCTTCCGGCCCATCTAATAAATAATGTTTTAATCGCAATCCATATTGGATTATACCTAAACGTGGATATAGATACCATTATCAAGGCCTTAAAAGATTATCAAACCTTTGATATGCGGATGAATATTTTAAAAGACAAACATAACAACACCATAATCAATGACTGTTATAACTCATCCTTAGAATCTTTGACTGGCGTCTTAAAACTTCTAAAAAAAGAAAATCAAAACAAATTATTAATTTTAGGTGATATCAACGAACTAGGTACTTTTAGTAAAGAAATTCACCAAACAATACCTCTACTTCTAAATGAAATAAATAATAAAAAAGTAATTCTAATTGGTCAAGAAATTACAAAAATAAAATATGATGCGACGTATTTTAATAACTATAAAGAAGTGGTTGGTTATCTGAATAATAAAAAAATAAAAGACACTTTAATTTTAATCAAAGCATCTAGAAGTTTAAAATTAGAAAATATTACCAATTTTCTAACTCAACAAATCTAATTTTACTTTTTCACTTTTCTATTAAATTCTCTAATTAATCTTTTAGCTCTTGCCGTTTTTGCTTTTTCTTGCCAGTCAGGTCTTGGCCCAAATGAACGTGGATCCGTAATAATTTTAACTCGGTCCTTATTTTGAAGTTTATAGTCTAAGGTAACCGGTTCTTCATTGACAATTGCCCCTATCATCGTATTTCCCACATCCGTATGTATTTTATAGGCAAAATCAATTGGTGTTGAACCATTAGGTAGTTCAATAATATCGCCTCTTGTCGTATAAACATAAATTGATTGATTAAATAATTCCTTTTTTACCATATTTACAAACTCACTATTATCCGTTGTCATCGCATTTAACTCAGCTATAGATTTAAAAAATTGAAAATTTTCCTTTAAATCTTTCTGCATCGTCGCATCCGCATCATCTCTATGTAAATCCCAATATGCCGGTAAACCATAAGTATCTATTTTATCCATCGCATGTGTTCGTATCTGCATCTGAACCAAATAATCATCAAGCCCAAAAACAGTCGTGTGTAAAGAATGATACATATTTGTTTTAGGACTCGCAATATAATCTTTAAATCGACTATTAATTGGTGGATATTCACTGTGAATAAGTCCTAAAGCTAAATAACAATTCTTGATATCATCTACTATTATTTTAATTGCTAGTAAATCATGTACATCCATGATTTTTTTACCTTTACTCATCTGTTTATATAAACCGTAAATACTCTTAACTCGCTCTTTGTGTTCAAAAGGAATATTGTTATCCACCAAAATATTACCTATATCTTCTAACATTTTCTTAATAACCCCTTCAGCATCACACTTAATTTCCTCTAAAGTATTTTCGATATCTTTATAAACATCTGGTTTCAAATAATAAAGTGATAAATCTTCCAATTCCGACTTGATTTGATAAGCTCCTAAATAATAAGCAAGAGGAACAAATATTTCCATTGTCTCTACTGCATTTTCTTTTTGTTTAAATTCACTTTTATATTCTAATGTGCGCATATTATGAAGTCTATCAGCTAGTTTAATAATGACTATTCTCACATCTTCATCCAAACTAGTAATAATTCTTCTCGTATTAGTCGCAACCTGTTCTTCTTTTGAAGAAAAATTCATTTTGCTGATTTTGGTAACGCCATCCACTAATGTCGCAATTATCGGATTAAAATCTTGCTCTATTTTCTCTTTAGTCATTTTAGTATCTTCAATTGTATCGTGCAAAAGTGCCGCACATATCGTATCCGTATCTGCTTTCATTTCCGATAAAATAAAAGCGACAGAGAGAGGATGCACAATATATGCCTCACCACTCTGACGCTTTTGACCTTCATGTAAATTTCGCGCACACACAAAAGCCTTAGAAATTATTTCTAAAGATTTCTCATCTTTAATATAACCTCTCACATTATTCATCAAGTCTTCGTAAGTTATTTTCCTCATAAAACCCACTCCCAACTTCAATTATGTTATAAATAATATTAACACGTATCCCCATCAAACACAAGAAAAAAAAAACAAATTTATTAAAAAAAGCATTTGAACAATGCTTAAAATTTGTATTTGTATTTCCTTTGACATTTTTTAACCACGAAAAACAGTAATGCACTATAAATTAAATTTATAATTAGTGATTTTAAAACACTTATAATTAAAGCCATAAAATCAAATGCCATCGTGCTGACAAGTACCAACAAACTATAAGTAACTACTCTATAAATTAAAATACATATTCCCATAATTACCAATATATTAAGATAATTATCACTTAAAACTAAATTTAAACGAGTAATAATAAATGCCATAAAGCACAAAATAATCGCATGAAATAATATCGTATCTGTATAAAACAAATCATATACTAAACCTGTCACAAAGGCATATTTATAATACTCCGCTGTTTCATCAAAAAGTGGATAAATAATTATTAAAGCTACTAGTGTAAAAAGTGGAGCTAAAAAACCATTAATAGGTACAAAATTAGAAACAATTCCTTCTAGTAAAAAAGAAATAATTATAATTATTGCCTTCATTCAGTCTTCCTTTTTAAAACTGTCACATAATCTAAATCATCAAAGTTAACTGAAGCCTTAACCTCAACTACTTTTGACAAATCAAAATTATCAGTTGTTACCTTTTGAGCTGTACCTACCATAAGTCCACTTGGGAATATTGTTCCCATACCAGTTGTCACCACATCTGCACCTTCTTCGATATCGACATTCTCACTGATACCTTCAACTGTATAAGTATTAGTTTTAGAATCATACATCGAAATAAGTCCATAAACGTAATCGTCACCAACTTTTATCTTAACACTTATCTTATCACTCATGTTTTCATTAGAAAGTAATTTAACAGTACTAGAATAATTACTAACCTTAGTGATTTGGCCGATTAAACCATCGGTAGTAACAACAGCCATACCCTTTTCAATGCCATTTTTACTACCTTTATCAATAGTAACCTCATCATACCAATAACCAATATTTCTTGACACTACTGTCGCATTAAGATATACCTTATCACTTAAAATAGTATTTAACTCTAAAGTCTCTTTTAATTTATCTACTTCATTTTGTAAATTTTCATTTTGGGCAATCACTGAATCTACTTGGTCTTCTTTATTCTGTAACTCTTTATATTTTTCATATAAATTATTTTTTTCAACAGCTTCATCTATCTTATCTTGAACAAAGTTAAAAGGTGCTGAAACAACTTTTAAAACAACCGTTCCAATATCTTTTGCCACTTTTTCAACCGGATTTAAATCACGGTCATTATTTAATGATGCGGCCAATACAACTAACACCAAAGCTATAGCCACCACAATCAAAATAAGTAAATATCTTTTATCAAATCGCTTTTTATTATACATAGCCGTCACCCATTAAAATTATAATACATTTTAAAAATATTGCCAACTAGATTTTTCCATTTTCTAAAAAACTGTAATATTTATCATCACCAATAATTATATGATCAATAACTCTAACCCCCATTAATACCCCAATTTCCTTTAATCTAATTGTTAAATTAATGTCTTCCTTACTAGGTCTAACTTCACCACTGGGATGATTATGTACACATATAATACCCGTCGCATTTAGTAAATAAGCCTCTTTAAAAATATCTCTTGGATGTACTAAACTGTAATTAACCGTTCCAATAAATAATAATTTTTCCTCAATAACCTTTTTACTTGCATCTAAATAAATACAGTAAAATTGTTCTTGGTCATCATTAATCTTACTTTTATAAAATTCAAAAATCTTCAAAGGTGTATTTAATTTAACTCCCATCAAAGAAGCAACCTTTCTATTCATTCTTCTCGCAATCTCACTTAACGCCACTAACATGCATGCCTTAGCCTCACCTATACCTTTTATTTTTTTAACTTCATGATAATTTATATTTTTTAAACTTTCAATTCCTCCTAAATTACTTAAAATATAAGCTGCTAATTCTTTAACTGACATCTCTTTAGAACCTGTTTTTAAAATAATAGAAAGTAACTCTTCATCAGATAAATTTTCTACTCCAACATTAATTAATCGCTCTCTGGGCCTTTCTAAAACCGGTAATTCTTTCAATTTCACGCTCACTTAACCAACTCCTCATATTTTGCTAAAACCTGATTACAAATCACCTTAACCGACTCACTATCATCTGTTTTAGCCAATAATTCATCATACTGCTTTAATATATTAATAAAATCCTTGTTATCAGTAATTCTTTCCTCAATCTTGGTTTCATATCCTGCTTCCTTATAATAATTTTGGATTTTAGATGCATTATCTTTACTAGTCGTAATCCCAATATATGAATGATATTGATTATCTTCAACATTATAAATATAATTAGTAAAATCTTTCATACCACTTTCCATACTATCCATATCTTGATACGCTCCGCTTTGAATATAATATAAAATTTCCGCTTCCGAAGAAACTGCTAAAGCTGGCATTGTCTCATATTGCCTAATAATAAAATATGCCATACTAATACCTAAAATTAATGATATAGAAACTGGAAGTAAATATTTCTTCATATAAATCACCTAAAATTATTTTAAATAAAAAAACATATTTATTTTGTCATAATATGCCCCTATATATTAATATACGATTTTTTTTAACCATTTCCTTTTTATTTTTCCCATTTTAAAATAACCATTATATCCATTAATAAATTTATCACTTATTTTACCTTTTTTATATAAAGCCATTTTCCTCTTAAACCTCTTTTTATTTTTGCATCTAATTTTTGTATAACCTTTATAAAATCTAAAACCTAAAAAATCCAATCCTTCCATACTCACATTTATTATTTTCGTTTTATCATTTAAAACAAGTTTATAACAAGAAATAAATCTATTTATCTCTTTTAAACAATATTTTAAATACTTTTTATCATTACTCAAAATAACTCCATCATCCATATATCTAATATAATACTTAGCTTTTAATTTTTCTTTAATAAAATGGTCCAAATTATTCAAATAAAAAATAGCTAATATCTGACTTGTCATATTACCTATTGGAAGCCCCTTACCTTTTTCATATATTGGTATTCTTTCAATCTCATCTATTCTTTTTAATTTTTCCTTATCATTTAAATTAGACCTTTTAACTTTCAAAAGTTCATTCATCTTTAATTTACAAATACATTCATTCACATACTCACCATCCGTTGAATTAATAATTTTAACCAAAATATCAATAACCCTTTTATCTTTAATTTTATTCTTTAATAAACTAATTAATATTTCATGGTCAATATTATAAAAATATTTACTTATATCAAACTTTAAAGCATATATCTCCCCATCTAATTTATTTAAATATCTTCTAAAAAGTTTAACCCCTAAACTAGTACCACGATTTTTCCTAGTAGCTATATTACTGTCTATTAATACATTATCTAGCACATATAAAAACTTTCTAGCTACGATATGATTAATAACCTTATCAAATATATTTTGGCTCATTATAATCCTATATTTTGGCTCTCTAATCAAAAATATGTTATACTTACTCACATCATACTTACCACTATCAAAAACATCTTTAATTTTACTTATATTTAAAGAATAATAATTCTCAAATCTATATATTTTATTTTTATTACGAATATTCCTTCTAGCTTCCTTGTAAACCTCATTTATATCATCAATACCAACTTTATATAAATTATGATATCTTTTCATACCTAATCCACCCATATATTAATTTTAAATTATCAAGTAAATGCTTACACACCTTTTGATATTTCTTATATGAAATATATTTTTTATCTAAAGAAATTTTCAAATAAAAGTCAATCATTTTAATTTTACTAATTATCTTTTTCTGATACAAAATTCTATTATAATTATTAACTTCATTAGCCATATACATACACTCTAATACCTCATACATAGAATTACTTATTTTATCTTTTAATACCCTTTCATTACCCGGAAAATTAATAATAATTTTATCTAAATATAAAATAGTCTTTTTAAAATCATTTATAACCTTTAACTTTTCAGTCATAAAATACCTTCTATCTTATTTAAAATGACACTAATATTACTGTTTAATTTTAAGCCTTTTAACTTCTTATAAATTTCATCAATCCTTTTATCAATATTTAAATCAACTTTAACATAACAATCATATTGGTTCTTGTTAAATTTTCTTTTAACAATCTCATCACCAATAATTAAATAATTGATTTTAGTTTTGTCTAATTTTTCTATGACTTTACTATAACTATTGATTGGAAAGCCGGCTCTACAATAATCACCAATATTTTTAATTTTATATCCAAATAAATTATTTAAAATATAGCAATCTTCGTTATAAGTTTCATAGAAAACACCCACCTTAATTAAAATAACATACTTAGGAAATCTTTCCTTATTTTTCCTATATAAATCAATTACCTTCATACATCAAACCTCCAAAAAATAATAATAAAAACAGCACCCATAGTAAAACCCTAAAATTTTACTATATTTGGTACTGCTTAATAATATAGTCTAATCATAATATACCTTCTTCGAATCATCATAACTATTAATTAATCATTTAGACATAATTAATAATAAATCCTACCAAAGCTATATACTTTCTATATTCTATATTTTGTCAATAATTATATAAATTATTAACATGGAATTAACATATATTCTCTAGTCTTTTCATTATGACCATATTAGTTCATAATCCATAGTTTCAAGAGAGTTCGGCGGGACGCGGCGCATTGTCGGAATTGTTCGCATTGTTGTTATTGAGGTTACCATCGTCATTGACATTCTAAACGTTGTTAAAGTTATCAAAGTTCGGAGAAACACATCCAATTTACCATGTTAATCCCAAAGTTCGGTTCAAAATTTCGAAGGCACACCCCAAAATTTTGAGCATATCTCGAGATATTGCTTCCACTATCCCTATTACCCAAGGCTCTTAAAAATAGTTTTTACTCCACTCTTAATTCTTCTAAATAAAATGGATTTGACTCTGTTCCACTTCCGCCCAAAAAAGTAATATCTGATTTTAAATATGCAGCAGGACGCGGTGCATCTCTAATATCACCAGAAGCCACATTTTCATCACGAAGGTCACCAAATGATGGGACCCAAACCCTAGTAGAATCATAATCAACCGGAGAAATTGTCCACCAATAACTTTCAGATATGTACATCCAATTAGTGGTATTACAAATTTCATAATTATCAAATAATAGCATCCCACTATTACACTGTGATTCATTACTATTTGCTCTTAGATAATCACTAACACTAATCAGTCCTATATTACCACTCCATATTTCACTTTTTTCCTCATTAATTGTATTTGGTATATCAACATAGGGATTAGTTTCAAAATTTCCAACTGCTCCTATTCCCCATGTATGTGATACTATATTATCTTTTATTGGTGAATCTAAACCATTATAATACTCTCCATTTAAATATGTATTTAATGTCGCTGGCCTTGCCCAGTTATTCGAACCAGATGTATCCCATCTTTGACTCGACAACAAATCATTCTTTAATATCTTGTATGTTCCATCGGCTTCTTTCGAGATTATTCTCCATACTTCACCATTATCAAAATCTATATAATTATTTGGGTTTGCTCCTTTATATACATATCTTCCTGATTCATATGTGTCCTCATATAATCCATCACCACTATCAACTATTTCTACAGGTTGTCCTCCTATACTTGGCCCTGTAACTGGTGGTACATATCCTTCTGGGGCTTGACTATAATCTAAGGTTACTTCTAAATCTGCTGTTAAATCTGTTGGTTGCTCTGTTACATCATTATATTTTACTGTTACTGTAAGTATGGCTGTTTGTTTTGCTTCTAATAATGATCCTTCTTCTATTCCTGTCACTTCAAATCCTATGGCTGGATTTGTACTTTCTGGAACAGTTATTTTATCTAACTTTGCATCGATATCTCCTTCATTTGATACCGTTACATCATACTGCATTGTATCGCCTGGACTTGTTAGTGTTGTTCTAAATGTTGCCGTTGTATCAGTATGTGTTGGTTCTGATGCGTTTGTTGGTGTTCCGTTTACTACTTTACTTTGGATATCGGTTATTTTTACACTCCAATTACTTGTTATATTACTTGTTCCACTTATTTTTAATTGACTTTGAAAAGCCGCATATCCTACTCCCATTATGACTAATATCATACATAGTCCTGCTATTATATAATTCCTTTGCGTTCTATTTAATCTTCTTTTCATTTTTACCATTCTCCTTACCACTATTATGAATAATAAAAAATAAATTATTCATAATATATAACAGACAATAACACTATCTGTTACATTATTATCCTATAATTCAATATTAGCATTCAAATGAATGCCTGTCAATGAATTCAAATAAATTCTTGATAAAATTTTATCAGGGGTGCCAAGAAAATGTATTTAAAGAAACTTAAGGATTTGCGCATAGATAACGACTTATATCAAAAGGAAATTGCCAATATACTAAAAATAACCAGACAACAATATGGCTTATACGAAAGCGACAAAAGAGATATACTTATTGATTTATTAATAAAACTAGCTGATTTTTATCATGTTAGTACTGATTACATTTTAGGTAGAACAAACAAAAAAGAGTTAGACAAAGAAACTGTCTAGCTCTTAATTTTATTATCTCTTCTTTTTTCCATAATCTTATAGAAAATAAATAGAACGATTGCTAAAACGAGAACACCAATACCACTATATAAAATTGGCTCTGCAAGTGCATCTGTTAAAGATGAAGCAAACATTGATAAATCTGTTGTTCCCATCATATCAATAACCATTCCAGGCATAACAAATGATATTCCTATCGTCACAAGGCCAGCAATCAATAATGCTACACCTAAATTCGCACACCATTCAAATTCTTTTCTCTTAAGAACAATTACTATCACACCACTTATAACTAAGCTCGCACATAAAAGTATTTTTGTATTATCACTAAAAATTGTTTGGATTCTTTCTATATTAGAACCATAACTACTTCCAAGTAAATCCTCAGAAGTTGGAATAACTTCGATAACATCTGGAAGTTGTTTTTCCACCTCTCTTAAAAATTTTTCTTTTTGACCTTCATCAATTGATAGATCGTTTTCTTCTAAAACTTCATCTAAATTATCACTTATTAAATTATAAGCTTCTTCTTCAGATAATACTTTTGTATCTTTACCATTAACCATATAATCGGTCAAATTTCCAACTGCTTCACCAATAATCTCTTTAGTTAAATTAGAATCAATAATCTGATCAACTACTTCTTCCGACACTGAAAATTGTGAAGCTAAAGAATACATTTCATCAATAACTTGCGTAACTCCACTAGCACCTTCTGTACTACCACTATTTCTAATTTTCTTAACTTCTGTTAATATATCTGTATCCTGCATTTTATCCACAATATTATCTTTAGTCGCAAAAGCACTTATACTAAAAACACATATAGTGGCAACCACCAAAACACCAAAAACTAAAGTAAATAAACCTGCTACAAAACTTTTAAGAAAATGCATACAATCACCCTCTAAACAAATTATAACATACCTATAATTTTATTCCAAATTAATTAGTCATTTTCATAAATGTTTGCTTGTATAACGAATAGTTATATTATATAATGTATACAGGGAATACATTAACTGTTGAGTACTTGCCAACTTCTTACAGGAAGGAGGCTTGATATTTATGAGAAAAAAAGATTTATTAATCTCATTTCTTATATTAATTATCATTTTATTAATAGTCTCTTTAATGATTCTATGTATAAAAAAATAGTACTCAATCTAACTAAAGATTAAGTACTTCAACCAATTATTGGGCAAGTACTCAACGAAGAAGAGTTAAGTATTTCCCTTTTTTATTTTATGAGATTTCTCTCATCTATATACATAATAACATAAAATTAACTTTTTTTCAAGGATTACACAACTACAACACTTTATTAATCTTAAAATATCTATATCTTATTATAAATATAAGTAGTTATGTTATAATACTTATGGTGATTTAAATGAAAGAAGTTGTTATTATTGGTGGTGGGGCCTCTGGTTTAACAGCCGCTATTACAGCCGCTAGAAATGGCAAAGATGTAACTATTATTGAAAAAAATAATAAATGTGGTAAAAAGATTTTAATTACGGGTAATGGAAGATGTAATTTTTGGAATACTGATAAAGATTTATCTCATTTTCACTCATCTAATTCAAATTTATTAAAAGAATTTATTACTGATGAAAGAAAGAATAGTATTTTAAAGTTTTTTGATTCTTTAGGTTTAGCTTATAAAACAAAAAACGGATATTACTATCCATTTTCTAATCAAGCTTTTACTATTGAAAACGCCTTACTTTCAGAATGCAAAAAATTAAATGTCAAAATTATAAACGATATTACTGTGGAAAAAATAATAAAAAAAGATTGCTTTATTATTAACCCAGACAAAGAAAACATCAAAGCTAAAAACATAATTATTGCCACCGGTTCTAAAGCTGCCCCTAAAACAGGCTCAGATGGATTAGGCTATGAAATATCTAAATCATTAGGTCATAATATCATAACTCCCTTGCCATCTTTAGTTCAATTAAAAGCTGATGAACCATATTTCAAAAACTGGAGTGGCATCAGAACTGATGTCAAAGTTAATTTACTAATTGATCATAAATATATCAAAAATGAAACTGGAGAAATCCAGCTAACTAACTATGGTCTCAGTGGTATATGTATATTTAATTTAAGTGGTAAAGCCGCCAAAGCTTTAAACCAAAATAAAAATGTTATTATCAGTATCAACTTTATTCCTTTCGCAAGTAATCCCAAAACATTTTTACAAACCTTAAACAAAAATTCTTATCATAAAACCATCAGCGAATTACTTGAAGGTATCCTGCACTACAAACTTGTAGACATTATTCTTAAAAAAACTCATTTAAAAAGAGATTTACTTTTAACTACCTTAACTGATAATGAATTAAATAATCTAATTAAAACATTAACTGATTTTCAAATCGAAATTTTAGATACCCACACTTTAGATCACGCCCAAGTATGCTCAGGAGGTATTCCTTTAACCGAAATAAATAGTAAAACATTAGAATCATTAAAAGTTAAAAATTTATATTTTACTGGTGAAATTATCGATATTGATGGTGATTGTGGTGGATACAACTTAGGCTGGGCTTGGATAAGTGGTATTATAGCTGGAAAGAATGTGAAATAATGCTTAGAATAAGACAAATAAAATTACCGATTAATCATAATGAAAATGATTTGAAAATTAAAATAGCTAAAAAATTAAAAATAAAAGAAAATGATATTTTAAACTTTAAACTTAATAAACAATCTATCGATGCCAGACACAAAGATAACTTAATGTATGTGTATGAAATAGATGCTGATATAAAAAATGAAAAACAAATATTAAAACACCATTTAAAAGATGTTACTGAAACACCAGATGAAACATACAAACTACCTAAACCAGGTAATAAAACCTTAAACCATCAAATTATTATCGTTGGTAGTGGTCCAGCTGGACTATTTGCCGGATATATGTTAGCTAAAGCTGGATATAAACCAATAATTATCGAACGTGGTGAAGACATTGATCATCGTGTTAAAACTGTAGAAAATTTTTGGAAAACCGGAAAACTAAATTTAAATTCTAATGTTCAGTTTGGAGCAGGCGGAGCCGGAACATTTTCCGATGGTAAACTAAATACAACCGTTAAAGATAAATTTAACCGTAGCAAAGAAGTTCTAAGAATCTTTGTTAAACATGGCGCCCCTAAAGATATTTTATACTTAAACAAACCACATATCGGAACTAATTTATTAAGAGATGTTGTAAAAAATATGATAGATGAAATAATAAACATGGGGGGTCAAATAAAATACAATACTTGTCTAACCAATATTATAACTAAGGAAAATAAACTAACCCACATCGAAATTAATCATCAAGAAATAATCCCTTGTGAACATCTAATTTTAGCTTTAGGCCATAGTAGCCGTGACACCTTTGAAATGCTATTAAAACAAGGTCTAAATATCGTGCCAAAACCATTTGCCGTTGGTGTTCGTATCCAGCACCCACAATTTTTAATTAACTATTCACAGTATGGTACCAATCACTTAAATCTACCACCCGCATCATACAAACTAACATACCAAACATCCAAAAAAAGAGGTGTTTATTCATTTTGTATGTGCCCAGGTGGTTATGTCGTAAATGCTTCATCTGAAGAAAACATGTTAACAGTAAATGGCATGAGTAATCATAATCGTGATAGTGAAAATGCTAACAGTGCCATTATCGTCACAGTATCGCCAGAAGACTATGGACAAAATCCATTAGATGGTATTGAATTCCAAAGAAAATTAGAAAAGAAAGCTTACGAAATAGGTAATGGAAATATTCCCGTCCAATTATTTAAAGACTTTGTTCAAAATAAGCCGGGTGAAAAATTTAATTCCATAAACCCAATTTTCAAAGGAAATTACACCTTAACTAATTTAAGAGACATTTTTCCACCATATATTTCAGAAGCCTTAATCGAAGGTATTCAAAATTTTGGTACTAAAATAAAAGGCTTTGACTGTGATGACGCAATCCTCGCAGCCCCAGAAGCTCGAACTTCCTCACCAATTAAAATACTAAGAGATGAAAATTTTACCTCAAACATTCAAGGAATATATCCATGTGGTGAAGGCGCTGGATATGCCGGTGGTATTACGACATCAGCCATCGATGGTATTAAAGTTGCTGAAAGCATTATCAAAAATTATAAGCCACTATAAAAACTTCGTTTATATTTTCAAAACGAAGTTTTATTATTCTTCTTTCTCATCTTCTTTTAAATCATCCTCACCGATTGTACTAACATACTCACCATTTAAAACTCTATCATAAAACAAGATTTTTCTCTTAAATATATTAGTCACATTTACTAAGTAAAATATTCCCAGTAATAAAACATATATTGCCCCAATTACAAATACTAGTACATTAGGTATACTAAAGTGTTTAATCACAAAAATAAACAACAATCCTAAACCAAACGGTATAACTACATAATACAAAAATATTAAAACTAATCTTAAAAATAATCTCAATAATCTTTTATTAGGAAACACTAAACGCATATTTAAAAACTTACTTCCTAAAGTTTGACCATTAAATATAAAAGGAATAATCACATAATATATAATTAGTGAAATAATCACTATATGATTCACATTAATTAAAAAGCTTAAAACACCCGTAAAAATCAACCATAGAAAAGCATCTAACCCAAATCTAGTTATTCTTCTAAGACCACTAACTTTTTTACCTTCTTCAAAAGACTTAGAATCTATATTATCTCTCGATGGTAAAAACTTCATAAATATTCCCATAACTAAATAACCAATAATACCACCCAAAGTATTAATCATTAAGTCATCGACATCAAATAGTCGGTATGGATGGGGATATATAAAATATAGACCAGTTAATTGGGTTATCTCCAAAAACAAACTAAACATAAAACTGAATATTACCGTCTTCTTTAAATCATTCTTAAAATAATATCTTAAATACATTCCAAACGGCATAAACATTAAAATATTAAATAAAACCGTATAAACACTAGAATTTAGGAAAAACATCCCAATATTTTTTATCTCCACGCTCTCTTTTATAATATCCATAATAAAAGCAAACGGTATTAATTGACTAACTGGACCATTCATATCAATACTATCTCTTTCTGGAAGAGGAAAAATAGCTAAAAAATATACAGAAATCATATAAAGAATAAATGAATAAATAATCAAAACTCTTAATTTATTAATTGAACCATATTTATGATATTGCCATAATATAAAAGGAATAGTAAATAAAAAGGCTAAAAAAGGAAATGTTAAAAAGGCTATCTTAATTGCTTCTAAATAACTCATTTTCTACCTCTAACCCATTTAATAAAAGCAATAGCTGCAAAAAATAAAAATAAAATAACAAAAGCTAAAAGAACCCATAAAATATCTTCGAACATACCCCTCACCTCTAATTCAATTATAAACTAAGCTATATCATTATACCATCTTTTACGCTTACATATCATTACAATTTTGTCACATTGTTGCTCATATATAAAATTCATGTTATACTTAAAAAGCGAGGTGTACGTATGCAAGATTTAATAATTGAAATTATGAATAATTTTGGCTATATTGGTGTCTTTCTTTTAATTACTATCGAAAATGTTTTTCCACCAATCCCATCTGAAGTAATCTTACTATTTGGTGGTTTCATGACCACTTATACTTCAATGAATGTAATTGGTGTTATCGTAGCTTCTACTTTAGGTTCTGTTCTAGGAGCTATAATATTATATTATATTGGTAAAATACTAAACAAAGAAAGACTAAAAAAAATCATCACCAGCAAGCCTGGTAAACTACTCAGATTAAAACCTGAAGACATCGACAAAGCTGATGAATGGTTTGATACCAAAGGAAATAAAACTGTATTTTTCTGTAGATTTATTCCTGTAATTAGAAGTCTTATCTCTATTCCAGCTGGAATGAGCGAAATGCCAATGAAAAAATTCTTAATCTATACCACATTAGGATCTTTAATTTGGAATGCCGCTTTAACAATTGCCGGTAGTATTGTCGGTGAAAACTGGACAAGTATTTTAGAAATTATGGATAATTATTCTCATATAATTGTTATTCTATTGGCCATTATCTTTGTCATAGCCATTATCATTTTCTATTCGAAGAGAAGAAAAAGTAATGCAAAATAAATATGGCAATCGCTTAAAAAAAGATAAATAATAGTGTAAAGAATTGTATAAGTCAA
>ENA-OPBG01000310-OPBG01000310.1-human-gut-metagenome-genome-assembly--contig:-NODE-310-length-41874-cov-4.465530_pt1 | contig 41874 bp, 44 predicted proteins | sample MGYA00241065_ERZ501446 | MGnify/ENA primary metagenome ERZ501446 (study PRJEB25962, sample SAMEA2042632) | human gut metagenome | biome: human gut; feature: human-associated habitat; material: faeces...
CCGGAAGTATCTGCTGTTCGTGACGCTGACCGTATCATTGGTCTCTTGGAAGCAAATGGTCTGAACAACCCTACCCTCATCGTAAACCGCCTGCGTATCGATCTGGTAAAACGCGGCGAAATGATGAACATTGAAGACGTAACAGAGATCCTTGCTGTTGATATTCTGGGCGTAGTTCCCGATGACGAAACCATCGTTATCGCAACCAACAAAGGGGAACCCGCTGTCAGCAACGAAGAATCCCGCGCAGGACAGGCTTACCGCAACATCGTACGCCGCATCATGGGCGAAGATGTACCTCTGATGACCTTCGAGGAAGAACCGGAAACATTTATGGATAAGCTGAAAAAGCTGTTCCGCCGTTAATCCCCAGGTTTGGAAAGGAGTGTCACGATGGATTTCTTTAGCTTTTTTAAGAAAAAATCCGCACCGCCTTCCGGCAGTGTGGCAAAAGACAGACTGAAACTGGTGCTGGTACACGACCGCGTCAACTGCTCCTCTCAGGTACTGGAAATGCTGAAAACAGATATCATCAAAGTCATCTCCAACTACATGGAAATCGACGATGAAGAACTGGATATCCAGATCACCCAGACCGAATCTGATGACAAGAACGGTACCGTTCCTGTACTGTATGCCAATATTCCCATTAAGAGCATGCGCAAAGTCAACCAGGACTAATTGAAACAAACACAAAAAAACAAAGCCGGGGAACCTGAGCCAGACTCATGCTTCAACCGGCTTTGCTGTATTATAAAACCAACCTCTGGAGGTAGCCTATGCAAAGCAAAAAATGGCTCCAAAACCTGGATTGGTATCTCATCGGCGCCGTATGCATCCTTGCCGTTTTCGGCATCATCTGCATCGCCAGCGCCCTGCACTTCAATCTGGGAGAAGGAACTTCCGAAGTCTATAAACAGATTGTCTTTTTCATCATCGGTCTTGGACTGATGGTGGTGGCAGCCAATGTAGACTACGAATATTTTTCACAATATTATATCCCGATTTATTTCATCAACATCGTACTGCTGTTAGCGGTATTTGTACTGGGGAACGAGTCCAACGGCGCGACGCGTTGGATTGCCATTGGTCCTTTGACCATTCAGCCGTCAGAGTTTGCCAAAGTCATGATGATTTTCTTCTTAGCCAAGTTCATTTCCCTGCATCAGTCAAAAATGAACCGGCTGGATTTCTTCCTGAAACTTTGCGTCATCGCCGGCATCCCTATCCTGCTGGTACTGAAGCAGCCTGCCCTTTCCGCCAGTCTGGTACTGGTAGCCATCTTCTGTATTCTGGTATTCGTGGCAGGCATCGATATCATCTGGGTGCGGAATGTAGCCATTGTGGCTGTGCCGCTCATTGCTTTTATCCTCTTTGATGTCAGCCGGGAAAATCCCCTGATCATGGACAAGATCTTTGAACCTCACCAGTTCAACCGTATCCTGTCCTTCGTAGACCCCACAGCAAACCCTGACCTCTATTACCAGACAGAAAAATCCATCAATGCCATCGGCTCCGGTCAGCTCACAGGCAAAGGTCTGTTCCAAGGCACTTTGAACCAGCTCAGTTATCTGCCCGAACCCCATAATGATTTTATTTTTTCTGTAATTGGGGAGGAATTTGGATTTTTGGGTTGTATATTTACATTAGGGCTATTGCTCTTTGTGGTATTTCGTTGTATCATTATAGCATTATCTACGAGAGATACATTCAGCCAGCTCATTGTGGTGGGTGTGGCAGGCATGTTTGCCTTCCAGACCTTCGTTAACGCCGGCGTTGCGACGGGCATCGTGCCCAATACCGGCATGTCCCTGCCCTTTGTCAGCTACGGGGGCAGCTCCATGTGGACAAACATGGTGGCACTGGGACTGGTACTGAATATTCGAAAAAAAGAAACCAGATCATTATTCGAGGGGGGTTTATTATGAATATCGCATTGATTGCGGACGACAATAAGAAAAAACTAATGGAAAACCTTTGCATCGCTTACCGTCATATCCTGTGCAAACATGAGCTTTACGCAACAGCTACCACAGGCCGTTTGGTAAGTGAAGCTGCAAATTTGAATGTGCATAAATATCTGGCTGGGCAGCTGGGGGGCTCTGAACAGCTTGGCGCGCAGATCATCAACAACGATCTGGACGTGATGATCTTCCTGCGTGACCCTGCTTCTCACCAGTCTTACGAAGAATACAGCAACCTGTTCCGCCTGTGCGACACCCACAACATTCCCGTTGCGACCAATCTGGCAACAGCGGAAGTGCTGCTGCTGGCGCTGGACAGAGGCGATCTGGACTGGAGAAACGTGGTGAGATAACATGCAGTTTACCTTTCACCCCGTACCCTTCTGGATTATCACAGGGTATTACCTCATCATCAATATCGTGCTGTTTTGCGCCATGGCCCTGGATAAAAAACGTGCCATTCGCGGCAGACGGCGGGTGCCTGAAAAAACATTGTTCCTGATGGCCATTTTAGGGGGCAGCATCGGGGGCTTTGTTGGCATGTTCACACAGCACCACAAAACAAAGCATATTTCTTTTTATCTGGCTTACGGTCTTACAGCCGTCATGCACATTTTCCTGTGCTGGCTGCTTATGACCAGCTTTGCCTTTACAGCTTGAAACTGAAAAACACGGTACTTCTCTAAGAAGATACCGTGCTTTTTTTATTTTACGCCAAAAACATGTCTGCCGATGGTAGTGGTGATGGGGATACTCCAAATCCAGCGGCTGGTGGCTGTGACGGGATTCCAATAATACAGAGCACCATTGGTGGGGTCCCAGCCGTTGAGAGCATCTCTGGCGGCGTTCAGCGCTGTTTCGTTGGGGGTCAGGTAAAACTGCTTATCCTCCACCGCATCGAAAGCACCGGGCTGATAAATGACCTCCGCAATGGTATTGGGAAAGTCTGGGCTTGCCACCCGATTCAGCACCACTGCACCCACTGCTACCTGACCTTCGTAAGGTTCCCCACGGGCTTCCCCATGGATGATAGATGCCAAGAGATACAAATCCTCATCATAATCACTGGTGCCCGTTTCCCCTACGCCGCTGGTACCAGTGCCAATGGAAATGCCCAGACGGGACAGGGTGTCGCTGCCGGCAATGCCGTCCACTTTCAAGCCGTTATCCGCTTGAAACTGACGAATGGCTTCATATGTTTTGGTGCCGTAAATGCCGTCTGGCGTATCGGGATAATACCCCAGCTGGCGGAGTTTCTCCTGGGTTTGGCGCACCAAATCCCCACGGGTGCCCCAGGAAACCAATTGGGTCACAGTCACTGCCTCCGGCTGGCTTGCCTTTTCCACCATGCCCCACGCCAGCACCAGAAGTGCCAGCAAACATACCAAAACACATTTTCTCCTGCCTTTTTGCCCCATTGCCTGCGCTCCTTCCCTTTTTTAGTCCCCCTGCCACATTTCCACGATTTTCAGCTTGATTTTCGGTGCCTTGTTGGTCTGCTCCGCTGCGGAAACCACTGCGTATTCCTCTGGTGTCAGATTTTCCTGCAATCTTTCCCGCCCTTCGTCCGTGGGTTCTCCCCATGCGGCGTCCACATAACACATCTGGGGGTACAGGACACACCACCAGTTATGCCCTTTTGCTTTTCCTATCTCAATGCGCACCGCATCATAAACCCCAGCGGGAAACACCAGATTTCCATAAGTCTTTTCGGGGAAATCCTCCCGCACCAGAGATACGGAAACGGGATAATCATACCCCTGTCTGGCGATTTCCGCCGCCGCTGTCTGACGGATTTCTTCTTTGTATGCTGCCAAAAGTGCCATGCTCTCCCCTTTGGAAGAGCAGCCTTCCAGCTTTTCCCCAAAAGAAGCAAGGACTGCGTCCCGTACATCCAGCTTCAGATTCTGGTCTGCTGTGGTATCGCTGTTTGCCAGCACATGGAACCGCACCACGCCATCGGCAATGCCCCGCTGGATATTTGCCGCATAGACCCCAGACCAAAGGACACAGACCAGAACGCCCCCCACAAGGGCTGTCACCCCATATTTCCACTCTTTTTTCCAAAAGACCTGCACACGCAAAGCCCACAAAACCAATGTTTTCATGCTCTCCCACCCTTTTTCTCTTTTGATGGAGAGAGTATGACCCTGTTTTGGGGATTTTATACCTTCTCTTTATCTGGTGCGTCCCGTATCCTGCAATTTCACTTCACAGTTCACCAAAACCTGCAAATCCTGCCAGTTTTCGCCTAACTTTGCCACATCCGGCGCCTGCCGCTGACACTCTGCCCAAAGACCAAACACATCCCCGGCGGTGGTTTCTTTCGCTCTTTTTATTGTATTTTCCAAATCTGTTTTTATGATGTCCCCGAAAAAATTTTCCAGTTCCCGTCTGGTATTTCCATCCAGCAGGGATTGTCCGCCGCTGCCTGTGAGAGCGCCGGAAACCTTCACATTGACCTGACAGGAAAGCCCTTCCGCTGTTTTGGCAAAATCAAAAGAAACTTTGTCCTTGCGGATTTCCAAAGGCAATACCGTTCCATTCCAATCCCCTTGGATGACGGCACCGCTGCCTTCCCCCAGCAAAAGCAGATGTGCCTGTTCTTCCGCCGCAGGCAATGAAAAAGCATAGGCTCCATCCGCCAAAGCAATGCCGCCGCCCAAAGAAAGACCTTCCTCCGTCTTTTCTATGCGGGGCAGTACCGTACTGCCGCCCTGCTCACCCAATTCTGTCAGGAGCATATCCAAATCCATGCCACGGGTCACAGCCACCTCCTGGGCGGTATTCTTATAAAAATCCCAGAGGAACAACCCCGTAGAGCTGTCCGCCTCCGCAATGGCATTCACACAGGCATCCGCGGCGTTTTCCGTGCCCAGTACCATGACTTTTTCCGAGAGAGCATTGCCACGCTCCAATTCCTCCAGAACCGCTTCAAAGGCTGCTTTGTCTGCCAGCAGGCTTTTGCCGAATACCACCGTCCGCAGCTGTCCCAAATAGACTTCCCGAGAACTGCGGCTGTCGGCGTCTGCCACGGCTGCCGTCAGGGTGTCCGCCGTCACTGGATACACGCTTTGGGCATTTCCTTCGGTGGTCTTGGCAGGAGCAAAAGTCACTAGCAGTCCATCTTCTCCTTTGTCAATGCCCATGGTGATGACATAAGCCCTGTCCTCCGGGTCTCTGCCGTCCCAGCATCCTGTCAAAAGCAGCGGCAATAGGGCTATGAGGGCAAATTTAAGCTGTTTCACGGCGTTTCCCCCTTTCTTTGACTATCCTTTACACCTAAAACCAAAAGAGGCAGGAGCGCCGTTGTAAGGGCGCTGAAGATAGGCTGTATTTTGTTGCGGAAATCATAAGCCGCTGCCAAGTCCTGTGGAATCATGGCGCCGATAAACAGCAAAGGCACCCACAGCAGCAGCCAGTACCGCCGTTCCTGCCCCGTTTGACGGCACAGACGCACACAGCAGACACTGCCGAAAAACAATGCCCCCGACACATACAGAAAGGCGGAAACCATCCAGAACCACAGCAGAAGGATGTCCTGTCTGCCCAGAAAAATGCCGGAAAACCGCACACGCTCCATGACCTGTACCGTAGGGAAAATCTTATGGGACAGGGATTCCGCCCCATAGACCGTTAAGCAAAGAAATGTTGCCGCCGTCATAAGAAAAGTGGTCAGCAGGCAGACAGCAAAAAGGCTTTTCTGCCCTTTTTCCGGTTTTTCCAGAAAAGGCGGCAGAAACAGCAGGAATATCATTGCCTGAAACAAGGGCTGTACATAAGCCGCTCCCCGCCGGAGTCCATCCAGCTTCGGCAGCTGAACAGGGAGGAAATACGCCTCCCCAGCCGTTAGTGCCACAGCGAACAGCAGCAGCACAAAGGGCGGAAACACAAAGAAAAACAGGATTTCCGCTCCCCTTGCCTGTCCTTCAATGCCTCTTGCCACGCCAAAGGCGGACAACGCCAGCAAAGTGCCTACCATCAGCCACAGGGGCGTATGGGGCAGCATGGTACTGCGGAGGATTTCCGTAAAAATACGGACTTCCAGCATGGCATCCACAGCGATTTTTCCGGCAATAAGCACCGCCAGCACACTGCCCAGCACACCGCCAAAGGTATTTCGCAGCCATTCCACCACCGTCCATGTAGGCTCTTTTTTGCCCAAATATGTCAGCACCAGAGAGAAAAACGCCGCCAGCAGACCGCCAATGAGCATTACCAGCCAGCAGGCTCTGCCGCTTCCCTCTGCCAATTCCGCAGGCAAAAACAGAGATGCCGTTCCCAGAAAATAAAAACAGAACAACGCCTGCATCTGCCGCAGGGAAATTTTATGGTTATCGGAAAACATCAGCGTTCCCCCCTTTTCTTCATGAAAATGGACTGCCGTTTCAGCCATGGCAATGGCAGGCGAAACAGGCTGTCCTCCAAATCACGATAGTGGTTCACGGAAGCGGAGCAGAAGGGATAAAGATAAGGAATCCCGTAAGAAGAAAGCCCAGCCAGATGTACCACCAGCAAAAGGATGCCTGCCCAGAAGCCATACAGCCCCAATGCGGAAGAAAGGAAGATCACCAGATATTTGCTCAGCCGCAGACCGGAAACCACGGAGATATTGGGAATGACAAAAGAACAAATTCCCGTAAGAGCGGAAATGATGACCACTGCCGGACTCACCAGACCTGCATCCACTGCCGCCGAACCGATGATGATGCCACCCACAATACCAATGGTGGCACTGACGGGTGAAGGCAGACGCACCCCTGCTTCCCGGAGCAATTCAAAAGCCAACTCCATGGAAATGACCTCCACCGCCACAGAAAAAGGGATACTCTGTCTGGTTGTAGCAATTTTCAATGCCAAAGACGTAGGCAAAAGCTCTGGATGATACACCGTCAGCGCCAGATACAGCCCCGGCAATGCCACTGCCACAAAAGCTGCCACATACCGCATGAAACGGATGAGGCTCATAATCTCCCAGCGGTCATAATAGTCCTCCGCTGCCTGAAAAAACAGATTCAGCGTCACCGGCAGCAGAATCACAAAAGGCGTATTATCCACCACCAGCACCACACGTCCCTCCAGCAGTGCCGCCGCCGCTTTATCCGGGCGTTCTGTCATCTGTAATTGGGGAAAGGGCGAGAACTGCCGTTTTTCCAAAAGCTGTTCCAAAGAGCCGCAGTCCAGAATACTGTCTGTCCGCAGACGTTCCAGCTGGCGTTTTGCCTGCCGCAGAATTTCCGGTCGCACCAAGTCAGAAAAATACATAAGGGCAACGTCGGTCTTTGTGCGGCTGCCAGCCTTGGTACGCACCACTTTCAGACGGGTATCCTGTATCCTTCTGCGGATAAGCACCAGATTGAATGCCAGAAGCTCCGTAAAAGCGTCCTTGGGACCCTGTACCACCACTTCTGTTTCCGTATGTCCCACGCCACGGTTGGGATAGCCCCTCGTAGACGCCTGCAAGGCAAAAGAGCTCCCCTCCATAAAAATCACTGTATCCCCTGCCAGTACCCCAGCAGCGGCTTTTTCAATGGTATCCACCTGCTGCACATCACGATTGGCAATGACGCTTTCCATAAGCCCCAAAAGCCGTTCTTCCGTTTCTGTATCGTGACAGCGGTTCATGATGTTGGTCATGATGGCATCTTCCACAGCGGTGGTGTTTACCATATTATCCACATAGACCAGAAACAGCTGTCCCTGTCCTTCTGCTGCCGCAAAATCGCGGAAAACAATATCTCCGCAGTCGGCAAACAATTCTTTCATGGCAGCTCGGTTTGCCGCCAGATTTTTCCCGATTTCCAAAATCCGCTCACCTGCCTTTTTCCTATAGTCTTGCTGAAAGGCAGGCGGATTATACCTTTTTTCCAAAAAGACGCAAAAAAGCAATATCCCATTCAGAAAACATAACAAATAAAATCTGCATAAAGCAAGAAAGCCAAAATCCTTATGATCACAAAGGATTTTGGCTTTCTATGTTTTCTTATGAAGATGCTCACAAAAGGAGGGCGTCCTTTCGGACGTCCTCCAGAAAACATCGGTTTGGATAAATTTTGAAAAGAAATCAGGTGTGTTTCGTCTTATCTGTTTGCATTCATGTAAACAGTTGTTGTTTTGCCTGTTGTAGGATCTGTATCCCATGTCAGGTCTGTTACGCCCAGAGCTGTTGCCAGGTCACGCATAGGCAGGAATGTTCTGTCATTTACGATTTCCACGGAAGAGCTTGTGGGGATGGAGCTGCCGTTTACATACATGACGGAAGAACCAGCTGTCATGGAGATGATACGATCACCGTACAGGATTGTGACTGTTCTTGTTGCCTGATCCCACAGTACGTTGTTGTTGTCGATACCCAGGGATGTGGAGATTGCTCTTACAGGCAGCATGGTGTAGCCTTCATCATTGATGTATGCGGGTGCATCCAGTGTTACCTGTGTTTCACCAGCGATCAGGTAGTTTTCGCCGATGGGAACTGTCAGTTTTGTTGTGAAGCCTGTTGTGTCGCTGCCAGCTGTTACGATGTTAACGAAACCAGTTTTTACTGTGTAGTCGATATCATCAGATTCATCGCCTACGAATACATCTGTACCAGCTTCTGCCAGCAGTGTTTCAGGCAGGTAGCCTTTGTCGTCTGCATCGTAATCGGAACCGTCAAAGCTTTCTGCTTCTTCTGCACTGTCTACGCCCAGCATATCCAGAGCGTACATGTTCAGGTCATAAGCACCTACAGGCACGCTTCTGTCCATGTACAGTGTCAGGTCGGATACGGTTACTGTTGCGGGTTCGTCATCACTTTCTTCGTCGATTGTGAAACGGATTTCACCGTCTGTTGTTTTTACGTTCTTCACGGACAGACCGCTTTCGTCATCAGGTGTAACGGATGCGTCATCGTCAAATTCGATTTTGTCCAGTGTCAGAGCAAATTCAGAACCTTTTTCCCACAGACCAGCTTCTGCTTCTGTGATAACAACATCTGTAGGGATTTCTGTGTTTCTGTAGTCGATGTTCAGGTCATTCTGCTGTGCAGATACTGTGTAAGGTTTTACAAATTTTGCGATAACAACTTCCTGATCTTCATCCAGCGCATCGCCACTGAGGGACAGTACTACATCGCCTTCAAAGCCGGGGTCTGCTACCAGTGTGAATGTGAAGTTCAGTTCGTAAGGATCGTTATCGGATTCGTTTTCATCGAAGATGCGTTTGTCGAATTCGAAGTATTCGTATTCGCCTTCGTCATAGGCATTGATGAAGTCTTCTTCATCCAGTTCCAGACCATTGTCTGTTGTTACTTCTACGTCTGTTGCATATACGCCTTCAGGCAGTGTCAGTGTGAATTTCTTTGCGTTGTCCCAAGCACCTGCGAATGTTTCTTCGATGGTTACTTCCAGAGATTCGTGGTCACTGTCGTCTGTGATACCTGTGTTGTCAACGTCAACGCCGCTGTAGATTACGGGAACGTCTTCGTCTTCGTCAACACTCATGGATACTGCGTAGTCAACAACAGTTGCTACTTCTACGCTTACGCTGTCATTGCCAGAGGCAGACACCTTGATGGTTGCTGTAGAGCCTTCTTTTGCGGAAGTTGCTTCTACCTGGATGCCGATAATTGTCAGTTCATCCACTTCACCGGAAATGTTGCTGTCGACAGTGATGATGATTTCATCATCGTCATAGCTTACAACAGGGTTGATTTCTGTGCCGTCTGCTTCAATGGTGATTTCGTTGCTTGTGCTGTTGGCAAATTCAAAACCGCTGTTCAGTTTCAGTTTGATTGTGTCACCATCATCAACCACTGCTGCCATGTTCGCACCTACGGAAGGTTCGATTTTCAGATCTTCAATGGTTACAACTTCTTCCACTGCAACGTCTTTCAGTTTCTTTACGGAAGCATCAATGCCCTTGGATTCGATGGATGCGTATACCAGATCATCGCCGTTTGTGATAACGATATCACTGGAATCTACTGTTACAGTTGCCTGTGTGTTTTTGGATGTTTTTGTCAGCTGGGAAGTCAGGTTGTAGGACAGTACATATCCACGTTCCATCTGACCAACCAATGTGAATGTCAGGTTGTCTGTGTCGCTGATATCCAGATCTGTGATATAGACATCTGTTCCAGCAGCGTCAGTCAGTTTGTCGCCACTTTTTGTCTGAAAATAAGCGACACTGTCTGTGTCATCCCATACCAATGAATACTGAATGTTATCATCATCTTTCAAGTAAATCAGTTCATCCAGGTTTTCCAATGTGGTGCTGTCTTCATCAATAACGTTACCGCTTTCATCCAGGAATTCCGCATTATCCAGTGTCATTTCGATTTCCGCATCAGGCACGCTGCTGCTGCTGTAGTCTGCTGTGGTAAATGTCAACTGCAATTCTGGTGCATCATTAACATCAATCTTACCATCTGTACCCTTCATTTCGTCTTCGGTGTAGTTTTCACCGCCAACAACTTTGGCAGTGGCTTTCACGTCGCCAGTGGCCGCAAATGCTGTTGCCGGCAGCAGGGAAGCTGCCATTACAGATGCCATGGCTAATGAGATAAATCTCTTCATGTCATTTCCTCCTTTTGCTTCTGTAAAAATGTCGTTGCATAGTTATAAAACGAAGATGCATTTTTTCGCACAAAAGACATACATACCTTGAAAAATCCCCCAGACCATTTCCTCTGTCCCCCATGATTCCAAACAGAAGTCACAATCTTATTCCCATATTCTTCAAAGCAAAATCTGCATATTTCCTGCATGTTTTGTGCGTTTGAACTTTGCAACGCTATTATATCCGTAAAAAAAAGATTGACAATAGACTTTGCCAAACTCTAATTTCAATGTAAAATTACTGAAACATAAGTGGAGAAAACCTTGATTTTCCGCCATTTCTAAAAATTACAAAAAAAGGACGTTTCTCATAAAAACGTCCTTTTTTCTCATAATTTTTTAGTATTTTCTCATTTTCGGCTTATGCAGTGGTTTTTGCAGCTGTGCTGCCGGAACCGCTGGAGAGCAGTTCTGTATTTTCGAACTGATAAATCTGCATGTCGTGGGCATATTCCAGCTGTGTCACAGCGTTCTGTGCCTGTTCCACTGCCAGAGCCGCCTGGTCTAATGTAATGGCTGTTGTATTGCCTGCTTTATAATTTACTTCTGCCGCTCGCTGTGCCGCTTCTGCCTGTTCCAGTGTGGTCACTGCGGAGTCATACTGGCTTTCCAAAGACAGGATGGAATTATAAGCATTCTGGATAGCAAGTTCTTTGCTGTCCTTAGCGGTTTTCAGGCTCCGTTTCGCTTCCTCATAGGAATGTTTGTTGTTGGCAGAAGTTGCGTTTGTGGAGGACATGGACATGTAATTCTTGTTGAATTCTGCGTCTTCCACTGCCTGTTCCTGCAATTTGATGGTATAGTCTGTGTTCATTTTGTTATTGATATACTGTGTCATGGGCTGAGGCAGCTCATAAGGGGCATATTCCACGTCATAAACCAGTGTGTAGTCCTTTTCCCTGTCCTCGCCAATGAAGTTATAGAAGGACAGATATTCCTGTTCCAGAGCCATTTCCAGCTTTGCCACGTTATACTGTGCCTGTTCATAATCGGAACGCAAGGTGTTCAGGTCATAATCGCTGAGCAGTCCCAGCTGGTTTTTGCGCTGTCCCTGTTCCCATAATGTCTTTTTCACTTCCATATCTTTTTTTGCAAGTTCCAGAGAGCTCTGGTCACTGAAAATGGAAGTATAGTAATTCTTTACGGTTGCTTCCAAAGAAATTTTTGTCAGTTCTTCAGAGTAGCGGTTTTTGGTCATGCTGCTGCTGATGTTCTGGATGGAGGAATAGATGGCATAAATGTCATCATCCACCCACTGCTGATAAGATACGGTGGGCACGGAGAAAGAACCTGTGATATCCCAGATATCTTCTTTCAGATCCTGCAAATAATCGGCTGTTTCTGCCACAGAACGCAAATCAGAGCTGTTTTTGGTAGCCAGTTCCACTGCTTCTTCAAAAGTCAGTTCTTTTTCCTTCTGGGCTTCCAGTGCCTGCGCTTCTTCTATGGTCAAAATTTCCGTAGCGGGGATGGATTCCTGAGGCTTTTCTGCCGCAAATGCTGTGGTAGATACCAGCAAGGCAGCCATAGCCGTTGCCGCAACGGTTTTTCCTTTGGCAAAATATTTCTTCATCTCTCAAACCTCCTATGGGTAATATCCCAAGATATGTTTATAGTAAAACCAATTATACCATATTCTCAAGAAAAAAAACAGGTACTTTCATATTTCTTAAATATTTCTTCGGGAAAAACAAAAAATCGCCTTTGCAAGCAGGGCAAAAATAAACAGCCGGAATCCTTTGTGCATCAGAATTCTGGCTGTTATTTTTTTTAATGGGGTAATCTTAATACTGTATTTCTACCTAACTTATAGGCGCTCTTTCCAAAAGGAAAAAAGGCTCCCGCAGGAGCCTCTTTTCTATACATAAGGGTTTGGAATACAACGGATGCTTATTTGCCGCCGTTCAGAGTCGCTGTTTTTGTAGCCTGATCCCATGTGATATCTGTTACGCCCAGTGCGTTGCCCAGATCTCTCAGACCCAGGAACATTCTGTCGTTTGTGATTTCAACTGCTGCTGTAGCAGGGATCATAGCGCCGTTTACGTAAACAACTTTCTGACCATAAGTCATGTTGATGATCTTAGAACCGTACATTACTGTAGCTGTTCTTGTGGACTGATCCCACAGAACGTTGTTTGTGTTGATACCCAGAGCTACTGCTACTGCTCTCAGAGGCAGCATTGTGTAGCCGTTTGCATTGATGTAAGCGGGTACATCGATTTCAACTTTGTTTTCGCCGGAAACGATGTATTTTTCGCCAACGGGAACTACTACTTTAGTTGTGAAGGAATCTGTATCTTCACGACCAGCTGTGATGATGTTTACGAAGCCAGCTTTTGCTGTTGTGCTGTAGAAATCATCGTTGATGTCAGCAACCACACGTTTGCTTGTGGATTTGCCCAGGATATCCTGAGACAGGAAACCGTTGTCTGCGATAGGTGCTTTCTGATCTGTAACTGTTTCTCTGTTGCCGTCAGCTGCGCCCAGCATTACGGGAGAGAATACATCCAGGTCATAAGCACCTGCAGGCAGGTTTCTGTCCATGAACAGTGTCAGACCAGAAACTGTTACTTCTGCGGGTTTGTCATCACTCTTACCGTCTACTTTGAAAGTAACAACACCTTTTGTTGTTTTTACGTCTTTTACTTTCAGACCGCTCTTATCGTCTACTGTTACTTTTGCATCGTCGTCGAAGTTGATCTTATCCAGGGACAGAGCGAATGTTACGTTCTTATCCCACAGACCAGCTTCTGCTTCTTTGATGACTACATCTGTAGGAACTTTTGTGTTTCTGTAGTCGATCTGCATGTCGTTCTGTTTTGCTACTACTGTGAAAGGTTTTACGAATTTAGCAACTGTTACTTTCTGTTCTTTCAGAGCGTCGCCTGTCAGAGTCAGAGTAACATCGCCTTCGAAGTTAGGGTCTGCAACCAGAACCAGAGTGAATTTCAGTTCAGCTTTATCTTTCTTGGAAGGATCTGTTTCAGCCCAAGTTCTCTTTTTGAATGTCAGTGTTTCGTAATCGCCTTTATCGTAAGCGGTTTCGAACCATTCTGTTTTGTTTTTTACATCCATGTTGTCAGCTGTGATGCTCTGAACATCAGCGATGTAAACGCCCTGAGGCAGTTTGAATGTGAAATCTTTTGCATTGTTCCATGCGCCGGGGAATGTTTCTTTTACAGTTACTTCCAGAGCTTCGTGGTCGCTGCTGCTTGTGATACCAACGTTTTTCACGTTAACGCCGCTGTAGATTACGGGTACGTCTGCGTCTTTATCAACGGACAGTACAACTGCGGAATCAACAACTTTTGCAACTTCTACAGAAACTGTGTCGTTGCCTTCAGCGTAAATTTTCAGAGTAGCTGTAGCGCCTGCTTTAGCGGAAGTAGCTTCCACTTTCAGACCGGAGATTTTCACATATTCTGCGCCTGTGATACCACCTTTGATGTTTGCGAATGTCAGTTCATCGTCATCCCATTTCTGGTCAGGACCAGCTTCGCCTTTGTTTGTAGTCAGTTTCACATCAGATTTTGCGAATTCAAAACCGCTGCTCAGTTTCAATCTGATGCTGGAGCCGTCTTTCAGAACTGCGCCCAGAGTATCGCCTACAGCGGGTTCGATTTTCAGTTCTTTCAGTTCAACCACTTCGTCGGGAGCAACATCAACAGTATCTTTTACGGATGCTTTGATGCCTTTGCTTTCAACGGAAGCGTATGTCAGATCAGAACCACCCGCGATTGTGATATCGTCGGATTCAACAGTTACTTTTGCCTGTTTGCCTTTGGAAGTTTTGTCCATTACAGAAGTCAGATCGAAAGCCAGAACAGTACCTCTCTGCAGTTTACCGCTGATGGTAACTTCCACTTCGTCTGTATCTGTGTATTTCAGGGATGTTACTTTAACTTCGTCTTTGCTATCGTATACATCGAATGTAGTATCTTTTACGCCTTCAGAAACATTCTTATACTGTGTTTTGTCACCTTTGATACCGATAGACAAATCACCTTTGTCCGCAATTGCGCTGCCGGATTTGTAGAAATCCGCGTTGTCCAGGGACAGTGTGTACTTTGCTGTAAATTCTTTGCTTGCAGAATAATCAGCTGTTGTAAATGTCAGCTGTACTTCAGGACCGGATACTTTTTTGTTTGCACCTTTTGCATTCTCGATCTCGTCCTGTGTGTAGTTCTTGGAACCCACAACCTTAGCTGTAGCTTTTACGTCGCCGGAAGCCGCAAATGCAGCCCCTGGAACCAGGGATACGACCATAGCCGCAGACATCACCATGGAAAGAAATTTCTTCATGGTTCATTCCTCCTTTTGTCTCGTCTTTTCATCTCTTTTTCGTTTCATAATTATACAACGAACCTGCCACTGGTCTGTACCGCCTCTCTACCGTCCGCCACAGGCAAAAACGGCACCTCGTGCACTGCGGTTCATTCCCCCATCCCGCAAAGAGCCTCGGATTCCTTGGTACAATCTTCGTCTGTGCCGAAGAGATACAGAGAAAGCACAGATTTCGTATGCAAGTTCATTATACTTATGCACAGCATTTTTGGCAAGAGGAAATTTCGGATGTAACAGAACTGTAACCTTTTCATTCTTTTTTAAGCAAGAAAAAAGCGCCATTTTTCATTGATATATCAACGTTTCTTGGCATTTGCAGGAAAAGTTGTCTTATAAAAATCTTACGAATTTCCTACATTCCGACTTCACGGTATACGAAAATATACACTAATAATATACAATTATTTACTTATATAATACATATGTATACGAATGTAGTAGGAAATATATGGAAAGGGAAAAACGGAAAAAAAGAGCGAAAATACATATTAAAAAGAAAAAAGGAAACCAAACACATGAAGGACTATATGATACCACAGAAAAAACAACAAAAAAAGACCTCCTCAAAAGAGGAGGTCTCTTATTCTCACAAAGGTTAAACACTTAGTGGAAACAAATTATTTGTTGCCGTTCAGTGTAGCTGTTCTTGTAGCGCCATCCCATGTGATATCTGTTACGCCCAGAGCGTTACCCAGATCTCTCAGGCCCAGGAACATTCTGTCGTTTGTGATTTCAACTGCTGCTGTAGCAGGAATCATAGCGCCGTTTACGTAAACAACTTTCTGGCCGTATGTCATGTTGATGATCTTAGAACCGTACATTACTGTAGCTGTTCTTGTTGTCTGATCCCACAGAACGTTGTTTTCGTTGATACCCAGAGCAACTGCTACTGCTCTCAGAGGCAGCATTGTGTAACCAGCTGCGTTGATGTAAGCAGGAACGGGGATTTCAACTTTGTTTTCACCGGAGATCAGGTAAGATTCGCCAACGGGAACGACTACTTTAGTTGTGAAGGAATCTGTATCTTCACGACCAGCTGTTACGATGTTAACGAAACCAGCTTTTGCTGTGTAACTTACGAAATCGTCGTTGATGTCAGCGATTGTTCTGTTTTCGCCATCAACTTTGTCTTTAGTACCGTTCAGTACTACTGTACTTTCGTAAGGATCGTTCATTTCGGGAGAAACCATTTCCAGGTCATAAGCACCTGCGGGCAGGCTTCTGTCCATGTACAGCTGCAGACCGGAGATTGTTACTGTAGCGGGTTCGTCATCACTTCTGGAATCTACTACGAAGTAAACAGCGTCGTCGCCATCAACTGTTGTTGTTTTTACTTCATCGTCTTTAACTTCCAGACCGGATTTGTCATCAACTTTAATTGTACCTTCGTCGTCAAAGCTGATTTTATCCAGAGCCAGTCTAAATTCTGTACCTTTTTCCCACAGACCAGCTTCAGCTTCTTTGATCACTACGGATGTAGGGATTTCTGTGTTTCTGTAGTCGATCTGCATGTCGTTCTGCTGAGCTTCTACTACATAAGGTTTAACGAATTTAGCGATTGTTACTTCCTGTTCGTCAACTGCATCGCCTGTCAGTTTCAGAGTTACGTCGCCTTCGAAGTTAGGGTCAGCAACCAGAACCAGTGTGAATGTCAGTTTAGCGGGGTCTTTAGAAGCAGTACCGTTACCGTTAGGATCTGTTTCTGTCCAGCCTCTTCTCTTGAATGTCAGGTCAACATAGTCGCCTTCTTCGTAAGCTGCTTCGAACCAAGCTTTTTCATCAGCATAGCCGTTCAGTTCGGATTCTTCCAGACTAGCGCTTACTACATCTGTGATGTAAACGCCTTCAGGAACGGACAGTGTGAAGTCTTTGCTGTTGTTCCAAGCGCCAGCGAAAGATTCTTCGATTGTTACTTCCAGAGATTCGTGATCGCTGTCGTCTGTGATACCTTTGTTGTCAACGTTAACGCCGCTGTAGATTACAGGTACGTCATCGTCTTCGTCAACTGTCATGGATACTGTGTAGTCAACTACTTTAGCAACTTCTACGGAAACTGTGTCGTTACCTGTAGCGTATACTCTTACTGTAGCTGTAGAACCAGCTTTAGCGGAAGTAGCTTCTACCTGCAGACCTGTGATTTTGATCACGCTAGCACCTGTGTAAGCGTCCATTTCGAATACGATTTCATCATCATCATATTCGTAGCCCTGCAGTGCGGACAGGTTGTATTTGCCTGTGCCATTGTCGCCTTCTACATATGTGTCACCATCTACAACGAATTCGAAACCGCTGTTCAGTTTCAGTTTGATTTCGTCGGAACCTTTCATTGTAGCGAATGTATCGCCAACAGCGGGTTCGATTTTGATTTCTTTCAGTTCAGCAACTTCTTCTGTTGCTACGTCAACTGTGTCTTTAACGGAAACTTTGATACCTTCAGCTTCTACGGAAGCGAATACCAGGTCGTCGCCGTTTGTGATTGTAGCATCGTCGGAATCAACGGAGATTGTAGCTGTTTTGCCTTTTGTAACTTTGTCCATTTTCAGACCGGACAGGTCGATACCAATTACCAGACCTCTAACGAACTGATTGTGAGAAGTAGCGGGACCGCCTTCTTCTACTGTGAATTCGAATTCATCTTCATCTGTAATTACGAATTCAGCAGGGTTAATTGTGAAGTTTGCTGTTACATCTCTACCGCTGTCATCCAGAATAAAGATGTCGTCCTTATCAATCTGAGTACCATAGTTTACAGTATCTGTCAGATCTTTTACATTGTCCAGTGTTACAGTGAATTTCATTTTGTCCTTTGTTCTCAGAGTGTCACCTGTTGTCAGTGTCAACTGCAGTTCAGAACCACCAATAGGACTGTCAACGTCATCTACAGGGAAATTCTGAGCGTCGATGACTTTAGCTGTTGCTTTGAAGTCGCCAGTTGCTGCAAATGCTGTTGCAGGAACCAGAGATACGACCATAGCCGCAGCCATTACCATGGAAAGAAATTTTTTCATGGGTTCATTCCTCCTTTAAAATTTTGTTTTTCGTTTTGTGTTCGTTTTATAATTATACAACGAAGCGCATTTCGCTCTGTGCCTCTGTCGTTACTGCCGCCCGATTGAAGCAGCTCCTTTGGGTCCGTCAGTCCCCTCTCCCCATTCCATGAGGATTCCTTCTTCGCCGCCGGCTCTCCTTCGCCCGTTTGTCAGGAACGGACAGAACGTACAGATTTACTTTGCATGACTTATATTATCAGGCAGTAAACTTTTTGGCAAGACTTTTTTTCTAATTGTAATATAACTGTAATTTTGGTGTAAATTAAGGGTTTTTTCATGTAATATAAGTGTTTTCTCATAAAAAGTTATCCACTTTTCCACAGGGTTATCCACAATTCTGGGGATAAGTCCTGTGGGCAAGACGGGCAGCGTCCCAGTCACATTTCGCAGAAAAAAATTTGTTTTTTCAGAAATATGTTGCAATTTGTGAATTTATTTTTGTTTTCTTTTCGATTTGCGAATTTTCTTTTCTATTTCTTCACACAGCAAAAAGACCTTTTGGAAATCCAAACGGCTTTTATTTTTTGAGATACTCTCTCAGAAAACAAAAAAAGCCGGAATCTGTAAAAAAGATTCCGACTATTTTCATTTTTATCTATATTTCGTTTTTCAGCTGTCACATTTCCCTTTCTTAAAGGATTTGACATTATGCTTTCTGTTTGTACAGTTTCTGCACCAGTTCGAATTCTTCCACGATTTCTTTTTCAGGTGCAGGTGTTGCCAGGCTGACGACGATGTTCACCAGTGCACCAAAGACAAATGCGGGCAGCAGTTCATAGATGCCGAAGGCACCGCCCAGAGGCGCAACGAGGTATTTCCAAACGAATACCATAACACCGCCGGCAATCATGCCTGCCAGTGCGCCGTATTTATTGGAGCGTTTCCAGAACAGGGCGAATACCACCACAGGACCGAAGGATGCGCCGAAGCCTGCCCATGCAAAGGATACGATGCCGAATACGGAGCTGTCAGGGTCACGAGCCAGGAAAATGGCAATGACAGAAATGACACATACAGTGATACGCGCAATGGTTATGGCTGTTTTTTCAGAAATATTTACTTTAAAGAAGCCACGCAGCAGGTTATGGGACACACTGGAGGATGCAGCCAGAAGCTGGGAGTCCGCTGTGGACATGGTGGCTGCCAGAATCCCTGCCAGAATGATGCCGGCAATGAAAGCGGCAAGCAAGCCTTCCTGACTGAGCAGGTCCGCGATGCGCACGATGATGGTTTCGGATGTGGAGCCTTCCAGGAAAGGAATAGCGCCTGCTTTTGTCATGGCATAGCCAACGATACCGATGCTGACAGCGATGGCCATGGAAACGACTACCCATGTGGTCGCCACACGGCGGGAGAGTTTCAGTTTTTCTCTATCCTCGATTGCCATGAAGCGCAGGAGGATATGGGGCATACCGCAGTAACCCAGACCCCAAGCCATAACGGAAATGATGGTCAGGAGGCTGTAAGGAGCGGCGGTGCCGGTCACAACGTCATAGGTTTCGGTCATATTCAGATAACCGGGCAATGCCTGGGCATTGGTGATGATGGTATCCCAGCCGCCGGCTACTTTCACACCGAACAGCAGGATGATGATGATAGCGACAGTCATAAAAATACTCTGCACCAAGTCGGTGGCACTGGCTGCCAGGAAGCCGCCGGTTACGGTATAGCCCACGATGACAACGGCGCTGATGACCATTGCCAGAACATAGTCCATGCCGAAGATGCTGCTGAACAGTTTGCCGCAGGCAGCGAAGCCGGATGCTGTGTAGGGAATGAAGAACACGATGATAACAATGGCCGCGATACACATGAGGATATTTTTGTCATCACGGTATCTGCGGGAGAAAAAGTCAGGCACGGTGATGGAGTTATCCGCCACGTGGGAGTAGATACGGATTCTCTTGGCAATGATGAGCCAGTTGAAATACGTACCGATGGCAAGACCAATGGCTGTCCATGCAGCGTCCGCAACACCGGTGAGGTAAGCGACGCCGGGCAGACCCATGAGGAGCCAGCTGCTCATGTCAGAGGCTTCGGCACTCATAGCCGTTACAAAGGGACCAAGCTTTCTGCCGCCCAGGTAAAAGTCATCTACATTCTTATTTTTCTTTGAGCAATAGATGCCGATGGCAAGCATTGCGATGAGGTAAATGGCGATGGCAAGCATAATACATACTTTTGCTGATAGCATTTTCTCAAATCCTTTCATAATTAATAGAGAGAAAAGCATTTTTTCGGGTCAGTCCTCCCGTTGCCAATCCGAAAAAAGGCTTTTTGTCTTACATTCACATGCAGTATACCACAAAACAAATTAGACTGAAATACAGAATGAAGTATAGAATATAGTCTATACTTTTTTTGACTATAAATCAAATTTTTATGATAAATACAATAAAAATAACTAGACGAAAATATAGATAAAACAGTCGGCAAAAAATAAAATTATATTTTTCTGAAGAAAAAACAACAAAATGGAAGAAAAAAAGAGAATTTCCGGCAGAGAAATCTTCCGCAGAAAATAAAAAAGGCTGAAATCCTTCGTATGAAAAAGATTTCAGCTTGTTTTTGAGAAATTCAGTCTTTTCTCTTTTGAAGAACGCGGAAGGGCTTGGGAAACAAAGGGTCAACACATTCGCTCCGCAAATGTCAGCCATAAATGGCTGCCCGCATCTCTTGCAGTGTGAGGTTTCCCAAATGGAATCCGCAGGCGGAATTTACTTCCGACGAGGACAAACAGAGAGTTTCAAGGCATTTGTGCCGATGGATACTCTGCACCCCGAAGAAAACGGGGACGCCATAGGCGGCTTTGCAAAGCAAAGTGCTTGACCCCTGTTTACTCCTCTGTCCCCTCGTCAAAGGCTTGAATGGAATGAGCCTTTGACGACTTGCGAAATCCACCCAGGAAACGGGGCATCATTTCCGCGGCATATCTGCTGAGGGAATATTCCCCGCTGCACAGACACCAGTCGTAAATGAGGGCACGTTCACAAAGGGCATAGGTCTTAACGAACTCATTGACGGAAATATCGTCCCGCAGTTCCCCTTTCTGCTGTCCCTCGGCGGTAATCTGCCGCAGGAGTTTATAATACACGCGGTTGTGATCCATAAGGTGACGTTCGCCGGTGGTGATGAGCTGGGAAGAATAAAGCCTTGCCAGCAAATCCAGAGAAATGCTGTTATCAATCATGCGGAACATTTCCCGATTCAGGTACATGAGTTTATCAAAAGAATGCATATCTTCCTTTAATGCAGGAATGAGTTCTGTATACTTATCGTCGAACAGCTCCGACAGAGAGCCAAGGAGGGCATCCTTGCCGTTGAAATAATGGTAAAAAGAGCCTTTGGATGTGCCGGACTCCTCCACGATTTCCTCCACGGTGGTGTCATCATAGCCCTGCTCGTAAAAGAGTTTCCAAGCGGCGGCAATGATGCGGCTTTTGGTGTTGCGGTTGTTCTTTTTTGCCATAGAGGTACTTCTCCTTTATACTTTCTTCCATTTCAGGCTCACCAGGTCATGCTCCTTGATGGCACGCACCAGACGGGCTGGGAAATCCTCCGCCAGAATATCTCCGGCGTCCAGCAGTTCAATGCCCAATTCCTGGGCCCGTTTATATGTACCACTGTTCTCGGCTTTTTCCCGGCTGAATGTGACCATGACCCCTTTGGAAAACCAGCCGCCCACACGTTTTTTGGCAATGAGCAGTTCGTTAAGGGCTGCCGTATCGGCACTGCGCAGTTTGCAGGAAATGAACACCGGCAGGGATTGCTCCATCAAAATCACATCGATTTCATTGCCGGCTACCACTACGCCATCATAGGCGTTCCAGTCAATCATGGTGCCCAGTTTCACATCATCAAACACGCCGGATTTCTTCGCGGCGATATACACATACAATTCCAGCCAGACCCCATAGCCTGTACAATACTGACGGTCATCCACGGAACAGAAGGAAAACCGCACCCGTTCCCCATCCATAACCAGATTTTTCAGAAAGCCCAAGCGCTGGAATTCTTTCAGGATGGCTTTGTCGGGATAGGTTTTCTTGCCGTTTTTCATATAAATCAGTTCTTTGGAGTCCATATAGACTTCGTGAGGCAGATATCTTGCCGCTACAGTCTGGAGATAACTGCATGTATGCTTCCATTCCTCCAGATGGCGGAAGAGATACCGCGCCATTTCCCAGATAGCGTCAAAACGTTCCGGTTCCGGCGGACGATGGGACTCGCCGATGAAGCACGCCCCTCTGGCGTCCACAAAGTCCTCCAGAGATAATGTGGCCGTAGGCGCAACGGTTTCGTCTGTCAAAAGGTCTGTGATGCGGTTATGCACCAAGTCCGTATGGATAAGCTTTGCACCTTTTTCCATACCGGCACGGAAACCGGCAATGACCATCAATTCACTACCGCCTGTCAGTTCCAGAAAACAATTCTCGTTGTTTTCAATAACTTGGGCAGTTTTGCGGTAAATCTTATCCATGGACAGGATGTCCACAGGGTATCTTTCCAATGTAATATGGGGAATATGCCGCTTAAAGCAGGTATGAAGGGCGCGAAACGCCGTCATATCCTGCATGCCGCTGTCATAAAGAAAAATCACCTTATCGGGATGCAGTGTCAGCGGTCCCATGATATTTTTCAAAACGTCTTTGTCATAATATTCAATGAGTGTTCTTGTCACGGGTATCCCCCCAGTTTCTTTATTCCTCAACAACCAATTCTTCTTCAAACTTTACATCCGGTTCGGGCTTTTCTTCTTTCTTATTATGACCGAAAACAGCGCCGAAGTTCAATTTGTTCACAACGCCGGGTGCCATGTCGATAAGCTTGCTGACAGCGTCCTGATTCTTGATGTTGATGAGCTGTACACTGCCATTCTGGATTGCCAGCACGGCGGAAGGTGTGATTCTGGCACCCATACCGCCAGCGGAACCGCCGGAATCTTTGCCTCCCAGACCAACACCAACGCCAACTTCGATCAAAGGCAGCAGTGTCACATCGCCAATGACAATGGCTTCTCCCACAACGGTTTTGGTGGAAACCAGTTCGTCTACTTTTCCGAATAATACATCCAATGAAGTGTCAAATTCTTTACTCATGCTGTTTTCTTCCTTTCCACAGTGTCATAATCAAACGGCGTACGGGCTTCGCCAAGGCAAAAGCCAGTGTGCTGTAAAGGAGATAGCCGGGAACGATTTTCCCTTTCACCCGCACAACGATGTTTTCCGCTGTAGCTTTGGCAAAATCCCCTTTGATTTCCAGATCTTCGCCGAATTTTCCTTTCAATATGCCTGCCATTGCAAGGAGATACCCTGTCCAGACAGGGTCCCCCGTACCAAAGGTACCTTTGATGATCAGGTGCCCCGGCAGGATGCCCTTTGCCATGCGCTTGATGAATTTCCATAGGGCTTTGGCAATGCCTTTTTTGTCCTCCACCGCCAGAAGCTGTTTCCACAGGGGATTTTCTTCCTTTTCTTCTGTGTCCTCCCCTTCTCCGGTGAAAAAGGCTTCGTCCAGATCGTCGGGGATGCCCTCCGCTTTGGGTTCGGTGGGTTTTTCTTCTTCAATATCTTCCAAACGTACCCGCCGCATGCCCTGTTTTTTCTGCATGGGACGGACGGTATTGGATTCTTTTTTACTTTCTTCCGGTGCTTCCTTAGGAATTTCCTCTTTACGAATTTCTTCTTTCGGAGGTTCCTTTTTCGGAATTTCTTCTTTTATAACTTCCTCTTTTACAACTTCTTTGGGAACTTCCTGCTCCATAACCGGTCTGGGCGGCGTATCCTTTGGCGGCGCTGCCTTTTCCCGGGTGTAAATCAAATCCCCCTCTTTCTGGGGACGGGGTTTCTTCCGTTTTTTCCTTGCGGCTTTGGCTTTCGCCTTCTTTTTCTCCAGCAAGGATTTCCCGAAGATAAGCAAATCCACAAAAGGCTCTTTATCCCCCATCTGCCACCTTGCCACCACCTGCACAAACAGCCATTTCACTTGACCGTCTGCCCGGATGACGTCGGTTTTCTCGCCCCCAGCCTCATAGCGAATGGGCGCAAGAAGTACCACCAGCATGATAAGCAACAGAAGGCATATCAGCGCCAGCAGGAAAATCCCTATGCACTTTAATAGAAACAACAATACGCCAATCAATGGATTTCAACGCTCCCATTCTTCTCTTCCGTCAAGTATTTTCTGCCCCAAAGGCGCAGGATGATTTCTGCCCCCACAAACAACAGGAGGCACACCCCCAGAAACACACCGCCAATCCAAAAGGCAGTGTCACTGAAAAAGCCTTCAGGCACAATGTTGATGAGCCGGTCAACCCGCTCATCCAGTATCCAGTCATCGTTATCAAAAAATATCAGGTGAAACTGGGTAAAATACTTATTAAAGTCTGTCAGCATCAATGCCACCAGCAGACCGCAGGCTGCAAAAAACACACCAATGCCTGCCTGCAGAGTTCGGAGGAATGTCCTGCCTTTTTTCTTCGCGAACATGACAATGACCGCCGCAAGGGTAAACACCAAACAGCCATTACGGATATCCAGCCCTGCGGAAAAAAGATTTTTCACATCCACCATGTGACGGATTTCCTTTTCACTGAAAAAAGGCAGTTCCTCTCCGTCAATGGGAACGGTTACCTGTAATTCTTCCCGCTTATCGTAAAGATATGCCATCATTTCCTCTGTCAGATACAAAAGGTCATCCATTTCCATATCCACCCGTTCCAAAACGTCATATTTGGCATATTCCTCCCGGAAATAATCCATGGAGCTGACACGCCACTGGACACAGGTCAAAAGAATGGCAGGCATCAACGCAAGGGATGCCACAAACCCCAAAAATCGCCAGCCGAATTTCTTCACTTCATCATCCTCTTTTTATTGCAGCCACGCCGAAGGGTCTGTCAAATCCCGCCCGGCTTTCGCCGCCTCTTCCAGCATGTAGCACAGCAGGTCAACGGCTTCATGCCGCCCCATGGCAACACCGGCAATGACGCCTTTGCGGCTGCGATATTTCTTTGTGAACAGCTCTTTGGAGGAAAGGATTTCCATGCGGTTTCTGTCCGCAAAATACACCAGACAGTACAGACGAAAAACAGGAATGTCCCGTTTCAGACTATAAACCACTGTACCCAGATTTCCCACACTTTCTCCCACAAACAGGTTTTCAATGAGCTGCATGCCGTGCCACCGCCTTTCTTCCTTTGTTTTGCTTTATTATAGCAGATATGCCGTCAAATGGAAATATGTATCCCAGCCAAATCCATGGGGTATGGTGTCACAAAAAAGCATATCCATAAAAAACAGAATCCATACCAAAAGAAAAAGCACAAAACCATGGGGTTTTGTGCTTGCAGGGTGTCGAAAAAATCGCCACCCTGTCGTCAAAGTCTCATTTCATTCAAGACTTTGACGAGTAGACAGAAGTATAAAGCCGTTGGGTCAAGCACTTTGCTTTGCAAAGTCAGCTTCGCTGCCCCCGTTTTCTTCGGGGTGCAGAGTATCCATCGGCTTAAAGCCTTGAAACTCCCGCTTTTCCTCGTCAGAAATGAATTCTGACTGCGGATTGAATTTGGGACACCCCACACCGCAAGAGATGCGGACAGCCATTTATGGCTGGCATTTGCGGAGCAAATGTGTTGACCCCACACCGCAAGAGATGCGGGCAGTCATTTATGGCTGACATTTGCGGAGCAAATGTGTTGACCCTTTGTTTCCCAAGCCCTTCCGCATTCTTGCAAAAGTATAAAATATAGTTTTTTAACAGTATGAGCACAAAACCATGAGGTTTTGTGCTCATATCTTTTACCACAGCGCCTGATCCAGCAAATTCCAGTCTTTCTTCGGGTACATTTCCAAAAGCTCCCGATACTGGTCTTTGGTCAGCCCCGGTGTGTTCACATAGAGAGATACTTTCTCGTCGGTGTTGGCACGGGAAAACCGTTCTTTCAGCTTTTCAAAGTCCTTATAGTCCATGATCCTTCTCCTTTCCATCCGTTGTCTGCCTTTTTCTGCCTTTATAGAGCTCTGCCAGACCAACGGCAAAGAGAAAACCGCCGAACAATTTCCGCAGCAGTTCTCCCTCCAGCCACAATGCCAGCAAAGCTCCGGCGGCAGCGCCCAGAAGTCCTGTCCAAATGAGGGATTTTGCCACAGGCGTTTCCACGCTTCCATTTTTCACATGGGTCACAAGGGCAACAGCAGCCGTTGGCAGAAAATACAGCAGATTCACGCCCTGTGCCTGCTGCTGGGTCACGTCCGTCACCCAGAGGATCACAGGAATGAGGATGGCGCCGCCGCCAATGCCCATACCGCTGACGATGCCTGCCAGAAGCCCCGCCAGCAATACGCCTAACACAGCACCATGCGGACGGCTGCCGCAAGGAGAAACAAGCCGAAGATACGATGGAGCCACATGCCGCTGAGTTTTCCCAGCAGTTTGGCGCCGATCCTTCCACCGATGATACCGCCGCCGGAAGCCCAAAGGGCAACCTGCCACGCCATTTCTCCCTGCCAGAAATAGATCAGGAGAGAAAGGACGGAAAGCGGCAGTATCACCGCGATGGCAGTGGCGTGGGCTTTATGTGTTTCCACACGGAGGAACCGCTCCATGGCAGGCACCACCAAAGTACCGCCGCCGCTGCCGAACAGCCCATTGACAAAGCCTGTCACCAGCCCTGTCAGGCGTATTTTCCCCTTTTCGCCCATGGCTTACGCCCCCTTTGGTCAGTTCATCATGTTTCTGCTGTTGGTATTTGTGGCGTCATCCACGGCGTTTTTCATGTCATTACCTACATTTTCCACGCCGTTTTTCACGTCATTTGCCATGTTTTCCACGCCATTTTTCACATCTTTGGCAAAAGAGCCTGTATCGGTGCTTTTGGGTGTACCGTAAGAAGTCCGGTCTAAGTCCACCCCTGTATTGACGCCGTAGCTATCATCCCAATAGACATTGCTGCCATAGACATCATCCCGATAATCGTCTGTGGCACCCAGATTGTTTGCGGTATTGCCGCCGCAGCCGGTGACGCCCAGCATCACTGCCGCTGTAGCAGCACAAATTGCCATTCGTTTCATCATCATATGCCTCCTTTTTGCCTTCGCAGACTGACTGCATGGTTATTGTCTGCCGAAAAAGCGGAAAAATCCTTGCTTTTTGCTGGAACAAAGGGCAAAATTTGGCAGTTCTGCTCATAGCAACGGCGAAAAAAAGCTGATACAATAGGGTTTATGTTTTGGGAAAAAACAGTTGGGAGTTTTTCCCTGTATAAAGAAGGAGGTCATTTCTGATGTTATTTGAAGAAAGAAAAAGCGGCGTACTGCTGCACCCCACTTCTTTGCCGTCCGTTTACGGCATCGGGGATTTCGGGGCGGAGGCGCGCCGTTTTGTAGATACTTTGGAGGAAGCGGGACAAAGCCTGTGGCAGATTCTGCCTTTGGTGCCCATTGGCTACGGCAATTCCCCTTACCAGAGCACATCGGCTTTTGCGGGAAACATCCTGCTCATCAGTCCCGATGAACTGGTGGAAATGGGGCTTTTGACAGAAGAAGATCTGGGAGAAATCCCCGCTTTTGACAAGGAACGGGTGGACTACGACGCTGTAAAGGCATACAAACTGCCCCTGCTTCACAAGGCTTATGAAACATTCTGCGCAAAAGCAGACGAAGATATGCAGGCGGACTTTGCCGCTTTCTGTGAAAAACAGGACATGTGGCTGGCGGATTTCGCCCTGTTCACCGCTTTGCAGGCGCATTTCCGGGCAGAACGTGCCAAAGGCATTGACGAAGAAGAATATCTTGCCTTTGCCGTAGACACCATTGATTTTCTCACAGAAGAACAGCAGAAAGATTACTTTGAATCCGCCTGCTGGAACACATGGCCCCGCACCCTGCGCAAGCGCAACGCTGCCAGCCTGAAAAAATGGACACGTCTGCTGGCAGATGCCATTGAAGAAGAAAAATTCTATCAGTATCTGTTCTTCACCCAGTGGCAGGCACTGAAGGCTTATGCCAACGAAAAAGGTATCTCCATTATGGGTGACACACCCATTTTCATGGCGTATGACAGTGCAGACGTATGGGCAAACCAGAAACTGTTCCAGCTGGACTCCATGGGCTTCCCTACAGTAGTGGCAGGGGTACCGCCCGATTATTTCTGTGCCGAAGGTCAGCTCTGGGGCAACCCTCTTTATGACTGGAAAGCCCACAAGAAAACAGGCTACCTCTGGTGGACAGAACGCATCCACAAGGCACTGGAAGACGTGGACTATCTGCGTATCGACCACTTCCGCGCCTTTGAAAGCCATTGGGAAGTGAAATTCGGCGCGGAAAACGCCATTGTTGGGGAATGGAAAAAAGGTCCCGGCATGGATTTCTTTAACACCATCGAAAAAACACTGGGCAAACTGCCTCTCATTGCGGAAGATTTGGGCATCATCACCGATGAAGTCCGCGCTCTTAGAGAAGAAGCAGGCTTCCCCGGCATGCGTGTATTGCAGTTTGCTTTCGGCAATGATAAAAACAACGCTTACCTGCCTCACAGCTGTGACAAAAACAGCGTCATGTACTCCGGCACCCACGACAACGACACCACACGGGGCTGGTACGAAACTGCCACAGAAGCAGAAAAAGATCATTACCGCCGTTATCTGAACGTAGACGGCAGAGATGTGGCTTGGGACTTCATCCGTATGGCTTTTGCTTCTCCCGCCGTATTTGCCATTGTGCCTGTGCAGGATGTACTGAATCTGGACGGCAGCCACCGCATGAACCGTCCCGGTATTGCCGGCGGCAACTGGGGCTTCCGCTTTGACTGGAGCCAGTGGGAGGAAGGCTATACCCACGGTTTGCGGTATCTGGCAGAACTGTTCGGCAGATGTGCGGAAAGAGAAAACAGCGACTTTTAATGACATAGTCGTCAAAGGCTCATTTCATTCAAGCCTTTGACGAGTAAACAGAAGTATAAAGCCATTGGGTCAAGCACTTTGCTCTGCAAAGTCAGCTTCGCTGCCCCCGTTTTCTTCGGGGTGCAGAGTTCCATCGGCAAAAGCCTTGAAACTTTGACTTTTCCCCATGGGATTCCAGTTGGGGAACCCACACCGTAAGAGATGCGGACAGCCATTTATGGCTGGCATTTGGGGAGCAAATGTGTTGAACCCTTTGTTCCCCAAACCCTTCCGCGTTCTTGAAAAAGTATAAAACTTCGTTTTTCTATAGTCTGCGGCATTTCTTTGGGGAAATGCCTTTGCTTTTTCCCCATTTTGTGCTAAAGTAAAATGCGGATAGATATGTTTTTTGACATATATAAAAGGAGGAACAACATCTATGTGCGGCATTTGCGGCTTTACAGGACGTCTTTTGACTTCCGAAGAAATACTGGAAAACATGATGAACAAAATCATCCACCGCGGTCCTGACAGCGGCGGCAAACATATTGACGACGGCATTTCCATGGGCTTCCGCCGTTTGAGCATCATCGACCTGGAGGGCGGCACACAGCCCATCTACAACGAAAACAGGGATATGGTCATCACATTCAACGGGGAAATCTACAACCATCAGGAACTCCGTGAAGACCTTATCGCAAAGGGTCATGTCATGGGCAGCCATGCGGACACAGAAGTCCTGCTCCACGGCTACGAAGAATACGGCGAAGACCTGCTGCCCAAACTGCGGGGCATGTTCGCTTTCGTTATCTGGGACAGCAAGACAAAAACACTTTTTGGCGCAAGAGATTTTTTCGGCATCAAGCCTTTTTACTATTCCATCCAGAACGGAAACCTGGTTTACGGCTCCGAAATCAAGAGCATTCTGGAATACCCCGGTTTCAAACGGGAAGTAAACAAAGAAGCACTGGAAAACTATCTCACATTCCAGTACAGTGTCCTGCCCGAAACATTCTTCAAAGGCGTATTCAAACTGCCTCCTGCTCACTGTTTCACTTTTAAGGACGGCAAAATGGACATCAAACGCTATTGGGAACCCGTTTTCGAACCCGACCACAGCAAATCTCTGGAACAGTTCGTGGACGACATCGACAACGCCATGCAGGATTCCATCAAAAAGCATAAAATCAGCGACGTGGAAGTAGGTTCTTTCCTTTCCAGCGGCGTAGACAGCTCTTATGTGGCTGCGTCTTTCCACGGTGACAAAACATTCACCGTTGGTTTCGACTACGAAAAATACAACGAAATCGACTATGCAAAAGCATTGTCCGAAAAAATCCATATCGACAACTACAACAAGCTGATTTCCAAAGACGAATACTGGGATGTGATTGGCAAAGTACAGTACCACATGGACGAGCCTCTGGCAGACCCTTCCGCTATTGCTCTGTACTTTGTCAGCCAGACAGCGGCAAAACACGTGAAAGTTTCCCTTTCCGGCGAAGGTGCTGACGAATTTTTCGGCGGTTACAACATTTACCGGGAACCTCACGACCTGCTGCCTCTGACCAGACTGCCTCGTCCCGTGCGGAAAGCCATGGGTGCTGTAGCGAAAAAACTGCCCAAGGTAAAAGGCAGAAACTACTTGATTCGCGGCAGCAAGGACTTGCAGGAACGCTTCATCGGCAACGCTTTCATGTTCCAGGAAGAAGAACGTGAAAAAATCCTGAAAGCTCCTACAGGGAAATATCACCACACCGAACTGACACGTCCTTACTACGACAAAGTGAAAGATCAGGACGATGTGACCAAAATGCAGTATATCGACATCCATTTCTGGCTCATTGGCGACATTCTGCTGAAAGCGGACAAAATGAGTATGGCACACTCTCTGGAAGTGCGTGTACCTTTCCTGGACAGAAAAGTATTCGACATTGCCAGAACCGTACCCACAGAATACAAAGTCAACAAAGAAAACACAAAATTTGCTATGCGTCAGGCGGCACACCGTTATCTGCCCGACATGGTTGCGGAGAAGAAAAAACTGGGCTTCCCCGTACCCATCCGTATCTGGCTGAAAGAAGACGCTTATTACAACCGTGTGAAAGCTGCTTTTGAAAGCCCTGCGGCAAAAGAATTCTTCAACACTGCGGAAATCATCAAATATCTGGATGAACACCGTGCAGGCAAGGCAGACAACAGCCGTAAGATCTGGACAATCTATATGTTCTTAGTATGGCACCAGCAGTTCTTTGAACAGGCTGCATAACAGAAAGCAAAAACAGCTGAAATCCTTACATACAAAGGGTTCCAGCTGTTTTCTTTTTATTGTAATTTCCGCCGTTCCCCATTACAGCAGAAAAATCAATTCTGTGACGATTTTCTGGATTTTCGGCTCCAATTGCAGGAATCGCTCCAGAAAAGGATTGGTCATGGCTTTGTATTTCACGCCTTCCCTGCCCAAAAGTGCGTCTGTGGACACCCCCAAAATATCCGCCAGACGGCACAAATCCGACAAAGAAGGCTCATTTCTGCCGGATTCATAATTGGCAATGGCTGTATGGCTGTAATGCAGTTCCTTAGCCAGCGCTTGCTGGGTCATGCCGCAGATCTTGCGGTATTTCCGTAAATTCTGTGCAAATATGGTTTTCATGTGCTTGCCCCTTTCACCCTTTTTATTATATTTTTTACCATATTTATTATTATATCATAATATAAGTTATTTTTAATACAATAAAAAGCCATGCCTACGTCCATTATACTAACAAAAAAGAAAGGTTAGGATGGACAATGCAAAAAGATTATGCGGAAAACTACAAAAAACTGGGACTGAAAATTGCTTATTTCCGAAAACTCAAAGGGCTGACACAAGAACAGCTGGCAGAAATACTGGACGTGGACACCAGTTTCATCGGGCAGATCGAAGCCCCTAACATTTATAAGCCAATCACACTGACAACATTATTCCGCATTGCGGATGCGCTGGAAATGGCACCGGGAGAACTTTTGGATTTTTAAAGGAGCAGATTTTGATGGAAAACGATTTTACAGAAGAATATAGAATCATTGGTCTAAAAATCGCTTATTATCGCAAACTGAAAGGGCTGACCCAAGAGGAACTAGCAGAGAAAATCCATGTTGCAACCAACTTTATTGGTATGATTGAAGCGCCCAATATCTACAAACCCATTTCCCTCTACACGTTATTCCGCATTGCCAACGCTTTAGATGTTCCACCACACAAATTTCTGGAATTTGACTGATTTTTTCACATAAAAAAGACATGCTCTCATGATTTTGAGAACATGTCATTTTTCTTTTCTTTTTTCCGCATTTTTCGCAAGTTGGGACTTTTTGGGACTTAGAACCCTTTACCCTTAGGGCGTAACCAAAAATCAAAGAGAAAGGAGAGAACACAAATGGCAACATTCACAGAGCATTATGACCTCATCAAGCCCGGCACTGACGACTATTACGACGTGGCGGACTTCAACGAGAACATGGATGCCATCGACACCCAGCTGTATCAGGCAGAGCAGGACATGGCAGGGGTCAGCGAAAAAATCGGCAATCCCGGCGACGAAGGAGAGGACACCCTTTTCGGGCTGCTGAACCCGGGCAATCAACCGGAGGAAAAGGCGGATTGCTACCGTTATTCCAAAACGGAAATCAAAAAACAGATCCAGAACTGGAAGCCCAACCTTTCCGGCTCTACCACATTTTATGGAAAACTTACCACTTTTCGCGCAGAAAAGAACGGTACAGTCTATGTAAAATGGACCTCTTCAGACACAGCAAACGGCGAATTTTACATCTATCACAAAGCGCCTCTTTCCATCGTGGAAGCGCCGGATAAAAGTGAGCTTGGAAGTTCCATACCAAAAGGGCTCCAGCAGGAAGATTTTTGCTATTACCATATCAACTACGTCTATTCCTCCAATAAAGGAAAGCCTACTACTTTTGAATGGGTATTCCCTGTTATAGCCGGGATAGATTATACCTTCATGTGGTATGCATCTTCTGCTTCTTCACTGTATCTGAATGAATTTTCACTGGGCTACACCGACACCAAAGAAGCCTAAACGAAAGGAGAGAATAAACATGTTAGTCAATTTTGACAAAACCGGACGCGTCATCTGGTACAACCTCTATGTAAGCAAAGAAGCGGCAGAAAGTTGTCTTTCAGACAACACCATCTGGCTGGATACTGCCCTGCCCCCTTTTCCCGAGCCAAAGGAAGGCTTTGTGGTCTATCTAAAGCTGAACGAAGAACAGCAGCTCATTTATGACTATGAACCACAGCCGGAACCCGTTTACACGGACCTGCAAATCATCATGCAGGGACTGGCGGACTTGGAACTGGCAATCCTGGAAGGAGGCATGTGAGATGTACGAAATCCTGAAGAAAAAATACAAACTGGGTTATGTCCGCAAAGACCAGCTCCAGCGTTATCTGGCACTGGGCAAGCTGACAGAGGAAGAATATCAGGACATCATCCAGTTCTGACAAAAACAAAACCGGAATTTCCACACAACTGGAATTTCCGGTTTTTTATATTTCCATTTCTTTTGGTTTGTCGTAGGTGGTTTTCAGTGCCACGTTAAATACCGCCCCCATGAGCATAGCAATCATACTCCAGTCCATCCACACCAACAAGGCGATGATGACCCCGATGGAGCCATAAATGATGGAATACCGTCCCATGTGGTCCACATAGTAGGAAAATATCAGGGAAAAGAACATCCACACACCCATGGATAACACCGCTCCCGGCAGGATATACCGCACTTTCTGTATTTTTGACGGCGAGAAGAAATACACCGCCGACAGCATAAACAGCAGCGCTGCCGCCATGGGTACAAAACGCATACGGCTCCATCCAGTGATGAATTCCGCAGAAATGGGGATATATTCCCCTACAAATCCCAGCACCCTTTCCCCCAGCAGCAAAAGCAGCAGCATGGCAGGAGTGAGCACAATGGTCAAGGCTGTCAAAATGGCAGTGCGGATGGAATGGCTGCCAGATTTTTCTTCGCCGTAAATATCATTGATGGCTTCCATGAGGTTAGAAACTGCCCGGAGAGGGAACCACACAGAGAACACCAACCCGAATGTCAGCAAAGCATTGTTGCTGCTCTTTGTGATATGCTCAATGGCAAGATTCAGAAAGACCACCACATCTTCCGGCAGGAAACGGGTGATCTGTCCATCCAATGTCAATGTGGGCAGGTGCAGAAGCCCCAGCAGGGATGTGACAAAAATAAAAAACGGAAACATGGCAAACAAGAGGTAGTATGTCATGGCAGCGGCGTTGCGCCCCACCTTATTGTCAAAATACCCCTGTATGGTCAGCAGAATCACTTTCTGCCAGCCTTTTCGTTTGTTGATCTGTCCATGTAAATCAAGTTCCATGTTCGTCCTCTTTTCGCTTTTGGATGGCGTAGGTCAAAGGCAGCAGGCATTTTTCCGGCAATATCCGCTGCATGAGTCTTGTGGCGTAGGTACCGCCGTCAGGCAGTATCACCGTTTTTCCGGCAAATACGCCTTTCAGTCCCGCCGCTGCCGCTTTCTTTGGAGAAATACCCTTCACAGCAGACTTGGCGTTGGCGTTGCGGTTAAAGTCTGTATCCACAGGTCCCGGACAAAGGGCAGACACCCTTACCCGACTGCCTTCCTGCCGCAGTTCTTCTGCCACTGCCTGTGTCAGCCGCAGCACATAATTCTTCCCGGCATAATAAGACGCCATAAGGGGTCCTGCTATAAACCCAGCCGACGACGCCACATTCAAAATATATCCATAATCCCGGCGCACAAAATCCTGCAAAAACAATTTTGTGAGGATATGCACCGCCCGGACGTTGAGATTCAGCATATCCAGTTCTTTTTCCAGCGGGATTTCGGCAAACTGCCCCACGGCTCCCATGCCTGCGTTATTGATGACAAGATCAATAGGCATATCTTTCACGGTTTTGTACAAATGATAGCAGTCCCCTTCTTTTGTCAAATCCACGGTAACAATGTCCACATGGGTAGGCAGTATTTTCTGTAATTTCCGCATTTTTGCCGTATTCCGGCTGGCTAATATCAAATCAAAGCCCCTCTGGCTCAAAAGCAGGGCAAAAGCCTTGCCAATGCCACTGGTGGCTCCGGTAATAAGGGCACGCATAGCCCCGCCTCCTTTAGGGTTTTCTTTTCATTATACCCGGAAAACAGGGGTTTTTCAATGCGGGAGAAATCGCAAAAAGGTACAAAAAAAGAGCCGGAACCCTTTCAAAGGATTCCGGCAATTCTTTTTTAAATCAATATTTGTTACTCTGCGTCTTCCAACAGGTTTACCACCAGTCCGCTGACATCGGCTTCTTTTGTGAGCACGCCAACTTCATACATCCAGTCAGCGTTTTCCTGCCATACGGATACTTCCTGATGCAGGAAAGGCGCGGATTCTGTTTCCATATCGGGCAGCAGGATTTCCATACTCTGTCTTTCTACGTTTTCAGACAGAGGGAAGTTTGCTTCGTTCTGGTTGTCCAGCAGAATCTGCAGCACTTCGTCAGGGTTGTTCTTCATGTCTTCAAAGCCTTTCTGGCAAGCGCGCAGGAAGCCCTGATATTTTTCGGGATTTTCCGCTACAGCGTCTTTGTTTGCCAAAAATACCAGTTCATAGCCCTGAGGTACGCCAAAGTCTGTGGGATAGAAGTAATTTACTTCAAAGCCCTGTTCTTCCATCTGAGGCACTTCATGGTTGACCATGTTACCGATGGTAGCGTCTACCTGACCGGTTGTCAGTGCAGACATCAGGTCGAAACCAACGTCGATGCATTCGCAGTCGTCAGCAGTCAGACCTGCATTCTGCAGCATTGCCTGAATCTGTGCTTCAGACAGGACAGTGCCTGCATAGCCGATCTTCTTGCCAGCCAGATCTTTTGCTTCTGTGATGCCGCTGTCTTTCAGGGAAATGACAACGTTCATGGATTTCTGTGTCACCGCACCGATGGAAACGATGGGCACATTTTCCTCACAGGAAGTCATGATGGCATCCTGCATGTAGTACACGCCGGCATCTGCTTTGCCAGCAGCAGGCAGGGAAATGCCGTCATTGGTGTTGGCAGGGAACTGGATCACCAGATTCAGACCTTCTTCTGCAAAGTAGCCTTTTTCAATGGCATCATACAGGAAGGCGTGTACCGCATTGGGGTACCAGTCCAGCACAATGGAAAAATCCTCCAGCTGGGCTTCGTCGCCAGTGGTTTCGGCTGTGGTGTCTGCGGATTCTCCACTTCCGCAGGCTGTCATGCCAAATACCATGGCTGCTGCCATGAGCACTGCAAACAATTTCTTTTTCATCACTTAGATCTCCTTTCTCCATTTGATAAAACGATATTCCAAGACGGTAATGATCCCAACGGCAAGCATAGCCGTTATGGACAACAGCACCACAGGCGCGAAAACGCCTGCGCCGTCCAACTGTGTCATCATACGTTTGCTGAAGTAGCCCAGACCTTCCTGCGCTCCCAGCCATTCGGCAATGGCAGCCCCGATGACGCTGAGGGGGATGGCCATTTTGATGGCAGAGAAAAAGTTAGGCAGAGCCGTAGGCAGTTTCAGCTTCCAGAAAATATCGGCTTTTGTGGCGCCGTAAGTCTGCAATAATTCTTCCATTTCCCGTTTGGTGGCTTTGAAGCCGTCAAAGACCGTAATGGCAATGGGGAAAAAGGTGATCAAAATGGTTACCAGCACCTTGCTCCAGATGGAATAGCCAAACCAGAGGATGAACAAAGGCGCGATGGCTGTGGTGGGGATGGTCTGAGACGCCACGATAACGGGATACAGAGCCCGTTCCACTTTTTCATTGGCATCCATGGCAACTGCCAGCAAAATCCCCAGCACAATGGAAATCAAAAGCCCAATGGCTGTGACCTTCATGGTTGCAGGCAGATGCACCAAAAACAGAGGTTCTCGCAGTTCCCACAGCCGCACACAAATCTGTGTGGGTGACGGCAGGATATAAGCCGCGTCAATAATCATAGCGATGCCCTGCCACAGCAGCAGCAGAACCACAGCCAGAATCACAGAAGGCAGATGTTTTTTCATGGATTCATCACGCTCCTTCTGAGTTTTTCAATGAGGGTTTCTTTCAGTTCCACAATGTCAGGACGTTTCAAATCCTCACGATTGCGTGGATAAGACAGGGGCACTTCCACCCGTTCCATCTGGGAGAAAGGTCTGTCCTGAATGATAAAAATGGTTTTGGAAAGGAAAATGGCTTCCTCTACGTCGTGGGTAATGAACAATATGGTCTTATGGTAATGCTCCCACTGATGCAGCAGCCATTCCTGCATATCTACACGGGTCAGATAGTCCAATGCGCTGAAAGGCTCGTCCAACAGCAGCATATCCGCGCCGGACAGCAATGTACGGGCAAAGGCTACCCTTTGCTTCATACCGCCGGACAGGTCTTTGGGGTACTTTTTGGCGTATTCAGACAGTCCCACCTGTTCCAGCACTTCTTTGCAGCGTTTTTCCTGTTCCGCCTTGGGAACTTTCGCCAGTTCCATAGGCAGGCAGATATTCTTTTCAATGGTGCGCCAAGGGAACAGCAGGTCTTTCTGAGGCATAAAAGCACTGTAGTTTTTCAGTTCCTGCACCGGGCGTCCATCCACCAGTATCCGGCCCTGCTGTAACTTTTCCAGACCGTTGATAAGGCGGAAAATGGTGCTTTTGCCGCAGCCGCTGGCGCCGATGATGGACACAAATTCCCTGTCCTCCACCTGAAAATTCAAATTCCGCATCATGTCGAAGTCGTCTTCGGCATAACGGAAGGATACATTTTCAAATTGCAGCATAACTTCTTTCGCTCTCCTTCTTTACATCTCCATGGCATAAGCCATATCCCAGAACAGTTTTTCATAGCGGCTGCATTTTACGAAAATATCAGTCAGATATGCTTCCTGTTCGGGAGTGATGTTTTCGCCCAGAGCGTCTACGCAGTCAATGATTTCTTTGGTGCTGTCCGCATATTCCTTGCTGCTGTAGCCCTGTACCCATTCGCCGTAAAGAGGATGTTCCACAGCGCCGGGCACCTTCACATGGTGTTCCCCAATGACCTGATAGCTCCATGCGCAAGCCAGCACTGCCATGAGGATTTCCAGCGGGCCGCCTTTGTTTGCCACATCCAGCATATAGGAGGTATAGGACTGGTTTGTCAAAGCGGAAGGGGTCTTTGCCACTTCTTCCTCGGTGATGCCCAGTCTTGCCATGTAAGTCTTATGTACGTTCATTTCCCCGTCCAGTACGTCATGCACCATACCGGCAAAGCGGCGCATCAGTTCCGGGTCTTCTGTCTTGATAACGCCGAAAGCGAACACTTTGGCATATTGCAGCAGATAACGGTAATCCTGAATCATGTAAAAACGGAATTTTTCCACATCCAGTGTGCCTTCTGCCAGTTCTTTTACGAAAGGCTGGTCTAAATAACCCATCCAGATATCTTCCACACTTTTATAAAGACGTTCTGTCAATTTCATGTCCATGTTCCTCCTTTTTTCCACAAAAAAAATTCTTTCCCTCTTAGAAGGAAAGAATCTTATAATTTCCATATCATCTTGTATTGCTTCCCTCCGATGGTACTAACCACATCAAGTTCAAAGGGTTGGAATCTGCATTCCTCTCAGCCGCTCAGCGTCGGCACCCCCAGCTTTGTATTCATTTTCTTTATTATAGTACAAAAGAAAAGCAATGTAAATGACTTTTTTGTATACACCATCCCTTTTTTCACACTTTCGCACAAAAAAAATAGTTCGCAGGCGAAATAATTTTACAGAAAATTCCCTTTACATTTTGCAAAAAAAGAATACACTTAGTATGACAACAACGAAATTTACAATGTTTGGAGGTAAAAGGTAATGGACGACGATACCAAGCTGCTGAATCTGGCACTGGACGCCGGTGAGATCATGCTGACATCTGGCGCGGAAACATACCGCGTACAGGATACCATGCTGCGTATTCTTTCCGTCAGCGGACGAAAACACGTAGAAGCCCTGGCGCTGTCTACCATGCTCATTGTGAGCCTGCCCCGTGAAGAAAAGGGGCCCCTTTCCATGGCAAGAGGGGTGAGTGACCGCTCCGTTAATTTTGAGAAAATCTGTGCCGTCAACAACATGAGCCGCTCTTTTGTCGCTGGGAAAATCACCTTGGAAGAAGCCACACAAAAAGTGCTGGAAATCCACTACGCCCCGTCTTTTGCGCCATGGCAGCGGATTTTGGGCTATGCCCTCACGTCCGGCGGTCTGACCATGGTATACAACGGTACCTTCTGGGACGGCGTCGCCGCCTTTTTCATCGGCACCCTCCTAGGCATTATGTCATACATCATGAGCAAACGAAAAACATCTTACTTTTTCAGTTCCTTTACCGGCGGTCTGCTGACAGGGTTACTGGCCTGCCTGTTCCATTTGATTCTGCCTTTCACCCAGATCGATATGATGATCGTCGGCAGCATCATGCCCATACTGCCGGGCATCACCCTGACAAAAGGTATCCGTGACCTTTTGGAGGGCAATTTCATCAGCGGCAATGCCAAACTGATGGAAGCCTTCCTCATTGCCTGTGCCATCGCCGCCGGCGTCGCTATGGCTTTGAGTATCTTCCCCAATTTTTAAGATGTGCAGGAGGTTATTATGACAGACATCACATTGAAAATGATTGTATTTCAGGCAGCCTTTTCCTTTGTAGGCAGTTGGGGCTATTCCATCATCTGCAACGCCCCCAGAAGGGAACTGCTTTACAGCGGCATCAATGGCTTTTTGTCCTGGTTTGTATATATGCTTGTCTTTTCCTATACAGAAAGCGCCACAACGGCTACCCTCATTGCTACCATGGCAATCACTGCCACAGCGCGGTTCCTTTCCTACCACAGACAGGAACCTTCCATCCTGTACCAGATCCCCGGCGTACTGTCACTGGTGCCTGGTGCCGCCGTTTACAACACCATGCAGGCTGCCATCAAAGGCAATATCCTTTCCACTTATTCCAATGCTCTGACAGGGTTCAAACTCTCCGGCGCCATTGCCATCGGTTCCCTGATCATTCTGGTATTGCCTTACAAAGCCTTTGAAATCTTCCCTCGTTTCGGGAAAAAGAAACAAAATAATTGATCGTATCAAAAAACCGGAAGCCCCTAAGAGCTTCCGGTTTTTATCGTTGATGAGAAATCTATTACAGTGCCATGGATTCCTGAGGAGCTGTGAAGGAATCGATTGTTACACTGCCGCCGCCCAGATAAAAAACTTCCATTTTGCCGTCGTCTTCACTATACATGCTGCGCAGGTCGGGATTCTGTTCCAGCATAGCAACTTTTGCTTCCCGGCTGTTATCCCAAATTACATTGCCGTTGATGCGAATCCATGTGCCGTCGGGATGCATAGCGCATACTTCTGCCAGAGGGTTTTCTTTCAGCTGGCGATATACTTTTTTGGTATTTGCAGTCATAAAATATACGTGATTCTGGTACAGAGCCACAGCGCCGAAAGGACGTACACGAGGCTGGTTGCGCTCACATGTTGCCAGATAAAAAACTTTACATTCTCTCAGATATTCTACAGGATTTTTCATACTTCTACCGCCTTTCTTTTGTTTTTTACGTTTACCATTTCATTATCTTCTGTTATGATAGAAAATACAAGTACGATTTTTTTCTATACCTAGTATAGGAAAAGATACTAAGGAGGCATCCTCATGGAACCAGAAAAACAAATCCCCTGTCCCTTTGTCACTGCCCAGAAACTGCTGGCAGGCAAATGGAGCATCCTCATCCTGCACCTGCTCCACGGACGAACCCTGCGGTTCGGGCAATTACAGAAGCAAATGCCCAAAATGACCCACGCCACATTATCCAAACAGCTGAAATTGCTGGAAGCCAGCGGTCTTATTGTCCGCACAGAATACCCCGGCGTACCGCCAAAAGTGGAATACAGCGTCAGCCAAATTGGGGAGGCTTTTTATCCCGTACTGGATAGTCTGGAAGCCTTCGGCAACGCCTATACCCAGTGGCAGAAACAGCAGTCAGACGAGAAAAAAACGGAAACTCTATAATGCAAATTTCCCTTAAGAAAACAAATTCCAGAAAATAAAAGTCTCTGTCCTATATAGGTATTGGTGAGCAGAAAAATATACAGTTAAACAAAATATAAGTTAAGGAGATGAGTGTTTGGGAAAAAGCAGACCGGATTTTAAAGATTTAAAATCATTTGAAGAGTTTAACAGATACTATTGGTATCGAGAAGAGCTTTCGCAAATTTGTAAGTCTCTTGGATTAGAGTATAGATGTACAAAACAAGAACTGACTCAAATTATAGAACAATATTTTAAGGGGGATAGAGTAGAAAAGTATCTGAAAAGAAACAAAAAACAAACCGAAGTTATAACTTTAGATACATCATTGCTTGAATGTGGTTTTTCCTTTAATCTAAAATTCAGAGACTATTTTTCTGCTGTAACAGGTGTTAATCCATTTAAATTTAATGCTGATATGGCAACAGCCTGGCGGAAAGTAAAAATGGAAAACAACATAAACTTTACAATTCGAGATATGATTAAAATATATTATGGAGAGTCAGACTATGCTAAATATGATAATTCGGTTTGTCAATGGAATCAATTTCTTAAAGACTTTTGCTTAGATGAGTTCAGCGATTATTATTCTAACAAGTTAAAGGTTGCAGCCATCCTTTGGAAAGAAGTTAGAGATTCAACAAATAAAAAGATTTATTCGCGGGAACTTTTAAGTGAATACTCATACAAAATAGAGGATTACCGCAAGTAAACAACTTTCAGTTTGGTAAACTGAAAATAATATGCTCTTGATAGGGCGCAAAGTCTATTTTTGACCTTACTCCTTTTCTGTTGGCATTCATAAAAAAGGCGTATTATACACCTCAATACTTATCTAGGACAGAGAGAAATAAAAAAGCTGAAATCCCTATGATACTGAACTGAACCCAAAAAGTTAGACAATATTTTCAAATTAAAATTGTTTAAG